>Ga0315899_10001518_pt1 | contig 26445 bp, 15 predicted proteins | sample LakEriMetagenome_2_FD_203518 | JGI IMG/M metagenome (GOLD analysis project Ga0315899, IMG submission 203518) | Freshwater fungal communities from buoy surface, Lake Erie, Ohio, United States - Buoy 4 MA112 | ecosystem: Environmental > Aquatic > Freshwater > Lake | place: USA: Lake Erie, Ohio... | reverse complement strand
GCACCATATCGTGTGTCTTCGCTGGTGTGATTATTTCTGAGAATCGCTGACCACTTACTTGCGAAATTTGATGCGTAGTCCTGCGATGCTAAAAGCCTATCGACGATCTGGGCACGACGAGCTTGAACCGCATCCGGCGAACCACCTGTGGCTTGTGCTAGCTGCAGACTCTCAATTTCAGCAAGGGTAGGTAGACGTCCGGCGATATCGAGTGTGACTCGACGTAAGAATGTCTGGTCATCGCATAATTCCGAAGGTGGAATCCCGAGCGCCGTTAGCTTGGCAAATACCGCTTCGTCGATCTTACCTCTTGCAACAGGAAGACTCTGCGTAAGTACTCCGATCGGTACACTCGCACGGAATACGGTCACTTGGCCTTGATACCTAGCCATAATCGAGACTTCGCCCGCATAGTCGCGGATCTTTACCAATCCATTGGCATCGACTTCAGCCATATCCAGATTGTTCGATTCATATTGAACCGTCCGCGTGATGTCTTCAGTCGATCCATCGGAGTACGAAGCGACCACGCTAAGTTGCTGCGCAGAGTTTCGCAACATTTGTCGGGTAGAAGGTGTTACAGCAATTGACGTGACCTTGCGACCGTTCGGGTCTCCGTAAGGCATCGCCTGTGCAATCCAACGTCGCAACACGCGGTACTCATGACTATCGACGTCCATCCGTTGTCCTCCACCATGAGGAACAGAACCAACAGACTTCGTTAGCAGCAAGCTGGTATCAGGAGCCGCTGGGAACAAACGGCGACCGCGAGATTCACGAACGAGATGCTCGTAATCTTCAGCGGCTTCGGACCCGAGGAGCGATAGTCGGAAACCATTTTGCCCAGCGATTTTCCCATGGCAACCTCCTCCATTGCAACCGAACTTGGTAAAAATCGGTACGACTTGATTAGGAAAGTTCACCAGTTCATCTTGGCTCGCAAGCTCAACCGAAATTTCGACAGAAGCGGGAGCATATCCATCAGCAGTTGCCGATACAGAAAGCGTGCCGCTAGCAAGCGGCGTTACCAATCCGTTTGCATCAATTGAAATCAACCCTGGATTTGAAGGTGTAAAGCGGACAGATCGAGTCAAGTCCTCTATCGCCGATGAAGTCGAACTTGAAGACTTGCATCGCACGAGAAGCTGAGCTCGCGCATCGCTCCCTTTAAGGCTAATCGTCGGGATGTCAAATTCCAATTGCGGTACCGCTGAAATCGCTTGTGAAGCTACGCCGCTTTCTTGAGCAGGCGCGGCTACTTGAACTGGATTGGTTTCTTGCGCTAAGCTCGGAGCACAGCAGAAACCAATGACCACAGCAGCGGTCAACAAGCTAGCGACAGAGCGCAGGGATCTCGGATGCAGGCAGGATTGGTGCATGGTAGTTACTGCGATCTTGGGTAGGTGTAGCGAATCTAGATCAACTCGCGGATGGGTTCGTGATCGACCAGAAACTGCGGACGACCCGTCGGGTCTACAATCGTCGAAGACGATACGTTGATCCCAAGGTTATGGTAGAGAGTAGCTATGATCTCTTGCATGTGAACAGGACGTTCTTTTGCGTATTCTCCAAGTCGGTTCGTCGCACCGATCGCTTGACCTGTACGCATCCCTCCCCCGGCAAGCCACGCAGAGCTGACTTGCGACCAGTGATCGCGTCCCGCTCCATTATTAATCTTAGGTGTCCGACCAAATTCGCCCCAAACAATGATGGTGACATCATCGAGCATGTCACGCTGTTGAAGGTCGTCCATCAACGCGCTGAGGCATTGATCGAGTTTCGAACCATGGTCCCGAACAAGATCAAAATTCTGGCCGTGAGAATCCCACCGTCCGTAGCTAAGGCTCACAACTCGAACGCCGGCCTCGATAAGCCTACGCGCGATCAACAGATGGTCATTACAAGTCGGTGCGCCGTCATACTGGTACTTATAAGGCTTGCCGTCCCCGTACCGTTCGACAATCTTCGGATCTTCTTTGGACAAATCCAACGCATCGAGTAGTTTCGAACTGGTAAGCACATCGAGGGCTCGCTGCTCGAAGGCGTCCATACCCGCCATGATCCCCGAAGCGTCTATATCGCGGCGCATCGTATCAATACTGGTCAAAAGTCGACGTCGATCTTTCAGTCGATCAAGACCGATACTCTGCAGCTTCATGTTCTCCATACCCGGGCCATCGGGCTTGAATGCAGAATATGCCGCACCCAAGAATCCAGCTTCGCCTGAATTCGACCAAGGCCCATGCTGAGTTTTCGCAGCCAGCCCAACAAAGGGAGGCACGGCCGAATCAACCGAGCCTTGCAATCGTGCTACCGCAGATCCAATCGATGGACGCCCTCCGAGAGCTTTAAGGTCGTCAGGGAACCACCCACTCATGCACTGGTGTGACTCGTGGCGATCTTTGCATCCGACTACCGATCGAATGATCGCGGCTTTATCCATCCGTTGTGCAAGCTGCGGGAATACCTCGCAGATATCAATTCCGGGGACATTGGTCGATATCGGCGAGAACTCGCCTCGAATCTCAGAAGGAGCCTCGGTTTTAATGTCCCACATGTCTTGATGCGGAGGACCACCACCTAGGAAAATGTTGATCAAGCCTTTGTGAGAACTCTTTTTCCCAGCCGCTTCCTCTGCACGCAACAAGTCAGCGAGCGTAAAGCCACCAAAGCCGAAGCAGAGGGATCCAGCGGAAAGAAAATTCCGACGGGATAATCCGCTACACATTTTTTGAGAACCGCCAAGGAATTGGAGCATGGCACGATTCCTGTTAGGAAGGGGCAGGGGTGGGATGGGTGGGAACCCGTAAATCGGTTTATTCGAACAACAGGAGGCTGCGACCGATAATGGGGTTAGGATTATCATCGACGTGTTCCAACGCCGTTTCAATCCTCTTTATATTATGGATCGATCGGGTGGGCTGGTGCAAGTCCGGGAGAGAAGGAAACCATCAAATAGAGGGGTTAGCGAAAATGGGAAGGAAAGTATCGGTTTTGCCGATTTTACCATTGTTTTTGTTCTTCGCATTCGAAATCGGCGGGATTCGACAAGCAGCCCATGGCGACGAGAAAAACCGCCGTGAAACCGCCGTTCGCCAAGATAGACAGAACCTCACCGGGGACGCTCGCTGGCTATATAACGATGTCGAAAGCGGGTTTATCGCCGCCAAGAAGCTCGATAAACCCTTGCTCATCGTCCTTCGATGCGTCCCCTGCAAAGCCTGCACTGGGATCGACGAGAGCGTGCTTCGCGCAAAGCAACTACAAGCATTGCTCGACGATTTTGTTTGCGTTCGATTGATCAACGCCAATGCAATCGATTTATCCAAGTTCCAATTCGATTACGACTTATCGTTCTCAACTCTCGTTTTTCATCCCGACGGAACACTCATCGCAAGATTCGGATCCTGGCAACACCAACTCGACGAACTGGAAACGAGCACCGCAAGCTTAGAAGCTACCCTGAAGCGTTCCTTGGACCTGTTTAAAGATTGGGGGACGGTCAAAACCGACATGACAGGTAAGCAGGGTGGAGAGACTCCCTTCGCGCTCCCCATCGAAATACCAGGACTGGCCGGTAAGTACGAGCGAGAACTAAAGTGGGACGGAAACGTAGTGCAAAGCTGCGTCCACTGCCATCAGATCGGAGATGCATATCGGGCTTGGTATCGCAAACGGGGTGAGAGAATCCCTGAGGACTTGATCTACCCAATGCCCGATCCACGCGTTGTGGGTTTGCGAATGGATCAACGAAGCGGGATTCGCATTCAACAAGTAGAGTCCGGGAGCATCGCCGAAACGGCGGGGCTGAAGTCCGGAGATGAAGTGACAAAAATCAATCGAACTCCGATCGTCTCCCTCGCAGATATCGCTTGGGCACTTCATCGTGAGAAGAACGAATCCTCACAAGAATGGACAGTGCACCGCGATGGCAACGAAGTCTCTGTTCGAGTCTTACTACCCAACGGTTGGCGCAATCAAAGCGACATCTCAGCTCGCGTGGGAACTTGGCAAATGCGCGCGATGGTGTTGGGTGGTATGGTCCTGCGAACTGTAGATCCAAAGAAACGAAGCGACTTAGGTATAAAATCAAATGACCTAGGGCTTATCGTCCATGGACTAGGAGAATACGGTGAACATGCAGCAGCCAAAAATGCCGGATTCCGCAAAGGAGACGTTGTTCTTCGCATCGAAGGAATCGACGATGCCGCAAGCGAGGCTGGGTGGACCGAAAGCGAATTGATCGGGAAACTACTCTCGGAACATAGATCCCCAACTAAATTAGCTTGCACCATCCTGCGCGACAATCAACGCATCGATCTTAGCTGGCCTATTCAGTGACGAAACGCTCAAGCAATTAACGATCGACATCGTTAACTGTCGGCCATCTCACGAGCATGATAAGAACTTCGGACAAATGGGCCCGAAGCCACCTTAGCAAACCCCATGGATTTGGCAACCGATCGCAACTCGTCGAACTCCTCAGGTGTCACATATCGTTCAACAGGTAGATATCGAGGACCGGGCTGAAGGTACTGACCTAGTGTAAGAAAATCGCATCCAGACCGACGTAAATCGGCCAAGCACTCGAGAAGCTCCTCGCGAGTTTCTCCCAAACCAAGCATCAGTCCACTCTTGGTTCGAATGCTTGAATTGCGATCCTTGACGTGCTCAAGCAACCCAAGTGTCCAACGATAATCGCTTTTCGGTCCACGAACGCGGCGATATAGCCGAGGAACCGTTTCCATGTTGTGATTGAAGACTTCAGGCGCCGAATCAATGACACGATCGAGTCCATGACGGTGCCTAACGAAATCCGGCGTCAGAACTTCGATGCTCGCTCCCGTCCTTTCTCGCACTGCAATCACACAACGATAAAAATGATCGCCGCCACCATCCGGCAAATCATCTCGAGTCACCGAAGTTATCACGACGTGTCGAAGCCCCAGCCGCGCGGAGGCTTCTGCTAGCCGTTCCGGCTCATCCGCTTCCAACGCTTCAGGCTTCCCTCTGGCAACAGCACAAAATCCGCAGGGCCGCGTACAGACATTGCCGAGGATCATGAAGGTTGCGGTTTTCTGCGAATAACATTCCATGCGGTTCGGGCACTTCGCATTTTCGCATACCGTCTCAAGCTTCAGTTCACGCAACAGTTCATGGGTAAACTGATTGCCATTCCCCTTGGGAACCTCTCGTCGCAACCAAGATGGCAACCGTCGACTCGGCTCGAAAAGTTTATTCTGATTCGGGATCGTTCCCCCCATCGAACCGCAACCACCAAGCCGCTGAGTTTGCGATCCGACCGCTGAATCCACTCCCGAACCGATCGAAGCAGTTACATCCGAATCCGCCTTTAAGACCGGTAAAGTCAAGTTGGGTAAAACAGCTTTGTCCTGATTCATTGAATGCGATTCCCGTCTAGGGGCCGGCGTTGGGGACTGCGATCTGATCGACAGCGGCACTCTATCGCACCGCTTGTGCCTAGAACTGTATCTAGCCTTGGTCGAATTGCCAGTCCATTTACCCTACAGAATAACCCAAGAACCAGTCGATTGATTCTGTAGGGATCGTACGACCTGTAGGGCCTGATTGCAGGGAAAGCACAGAAAAGGAAAAAAGGAGGAGACGACTGGCCATTTTATCCCCTTTTCCTTTACATTAAGGTGGTGCAGTGCGGAATAGTCTGACTTGTTCGTTCAGGAAAGTCTTTCCGTCGCCATCCTCGAATACACGACGAAAGTGGGAAAAAATGTTGAAGAAATGGATCTTTGGTGGGCTGATCGCTTCAGCCTTGGTGATTTTCCCTGCACAGCAGATGTCTTCTGTTCGAGGCGAAGAGACCGCCGAATGCTGCCCGTTCTGCTCCGCCGCCTCCCAAACACTTCGTCAAGAAAGCCTTTCGATGGATGCTGTCGCGATCGCGACCCTCCAATCCGACGGCCGACTCGATATCGATGGAAACGCAACTTTCGTTGTCGAACGAGTATTGCGTGGCGAAACCCTTCTGCAAAAAGGACAAAAAGTCGAAGCCAATTACTTCGGCCCCGGCAAAACCGAGAAGAAGTTCTTGCTCTTGGGCGTCGACCCAAGAAACCTGGTCTGGTCCTCCCCGTTACCTCTATCTGCAGACGCCGAAAAATACATCGACGCCATTCAAAAGCTGCCAGAAGATCCCATCGAGCGATTGGATTTCTACCAAAAGCATTTCGAACACCCCGATTCGCTCCTTGCAAGAGATAGCTACGATGAATTCGCGTTAGCTCCCTACGAAGACGTTAAAAAACTCAAGTCTAAAATGGATCGCGAGCGCTTGATGGACTGGGTTCGTGATCCAGCAATCGCTCCAGATCGCAAACGCCTCTACTACACAATGCTCGGAATTTGTGGCACCGAAGCTGACGCAGTTGAATTCGAATCGATGATTCGAAGCACCGATCCCGAAAAACGTGCAGGCTTAGATGCACTTATCGCCTCCTACCTCATGCTTCGAGGCGAAGAAGGACTCACCTTGATCAACGAGCAGTTCCTAGCCAACCGAAAAGCAACCTACCCTGATGTGTACTCCTCAGTTATGGCCCTGCGTTTTCATGGAACCGAAGCCGATCGCTTACCCAAAGAAGCCATCCTCGTTTCGATGCGCCATCTGCTCGAAGCCCCCGATCTGGCTGATCTGGTTATCCCGGACCTGGCTCGTTGGGGTGACTGGAGTCAAATCGAACGACTCACAGAACTCTTCAAAAAGGCCAACGACGATAACTCCTGGGTACGCGTCCCAGTCGTGAACTATCTAAGAGCCTGCCCACTCCCAGAAGCAAAAGAACGATTGACCGAACTCGAAAAGATCGATCCAAAAGCTGTGAAACGAGCTGCGACTTTCTTTCCAATCCCTGCCCCCAGCGCCCCGAAAGACGGCAACTCAAACAACGATGCCGACAAATCCAAAAAAGACGCGAAACCAGGGCAACCTAACGAAAACTCCTCGTCAAACTGGTCTCCAATCAATCGAAACAGCCTAATCGCGGAAAGCAACGACAATCCCTCCCGACCGGCTTCAAGCACCGCCGGCTCGAATCGCATCGCTCGCGCCGAACGATTCTCCAGCCGCAAATTGGTTGCTGGCTGGCGTCTACAAGACAATAAATTAATGGCTTTTGATTCCATCGAAGCCCCACGCAATGCCGCATTCGTCCCTTCACACGTCTCCTTCGCGGATCATCCGCAAGCCAAAACGACCGAATTCGGGATGAACTCTTGGATCGTCTTGACCGTAATGCTCCTCAACGGGCTTGCCCTAGGAATCCTCCTCTGGATGATGCTCACAGGCATGTTCTCCAGAGAACATTGGGTCCTGCGCCGTTTGTTGCTTTCAAAGTCCTAAAAAAAATCCCTACTTCGGGAATGGATATGAGTCAGATGAGTGAACCCTCAACCGAATTGGTAGGTTTACAACAAGATAAAACCAATCGATCGTTTGAAGCCTACAGCGAAGAACTCGAGTATGGCTATCGCTCGGTCTCACGAGCAGCCGTGCTAAGCCTAGTCTTCGGCTTGCTCGGACTCCTGAGCTGGTATTCGCCCCTCCTGCTATTCCTCTGCGCAATCGGAGCGGTATTCGCACTGGTCGCGTTTCGAAACCTTCGAAAATACCCAAACGAACTCAGCGGTAAATCTGTCGCTTGGATGGGAGGCGCCCTGAGCTTCTTCGCACTCATCGGTAGCCCTATCAAACATACTGTTGAATACTACACCGAACTTCCCGACGGCTACGAACGAATCTCTTTTGCCGCTCTGAAGAGCCCTCTGGGTGCCCCCGACTACCCACCACAAACCGCGATGGAACTCGATGGGAAAATGGTATTCGTCAAAGGCTACATTCACCCAACATCGTTGTCGAGCAATGCGTCGAAGTCCTTCATACTTGTCCCTGACTGGGCCACTTGCTGCTTCGGCGAACAACCCCCATTGACGCACATGATCGAAGTCCGTCTCACAGGAGATGAGTTCGCTTCAAAGTCCCTTCGGCGTCATTCACTCGCAGGCAAACTCTCCGTGCGTCCGTTCCTCAAACCAGTAGACGGTTTAAACGGGGTTTTCTACGAACTCGAAGCCGACCACTTTCAATAAGTCGGAATCGAACCTTCGCCACGCAATGCCTCAGACATTATGCAGTAATCTGAATTACTCTCCTTCTGTTACCGCGCGGTCGTAGTACTCTTTTGCCACGCGATAAGCCACCTCGGCTGCTTCCCGCTCCTCGGGTCTGATCATCGGGAACTTCTTGTTCCAACACACATCGACCGCCTCGCGACACCATTGCGCACTTCGCTTACTCGCTCGAATCTCCTTGCCTCCTACATGCACAAATATTGGATTCGAATGCATGCTAGGGAAAACCCGTAATGCAACCCAGCTAGACTTCTCTATCTTTATGTCCCAAACCAAGTCTCGCCACTGGCCATCTGCCTCGATCTCCTGACTTGCCACCGCTTCTCCATTGACGATTAACTCCACAGGGACGCGTCGCGAGAGACCAATGCGACTACGCTCAATGTGCCAATATGGCTTCTCATCAAGCCTTCTTCCAGCAATCCCCTTCCCTAGCTCCGTTTGCTCAACTGGCAGCAGCGCGCACACGGTCGTCTCCACCCGAACCATCCCCGCATCTGCAACCCTCAACTGACTCACCTTGCCTTCCGAATCGGTGCGACCAAGCCCAACACCACCGACCTGAAATCGCTTCAAATGACTCGCGCCATCCCCAACGTAACTTCGACCATCCAACAAACCTCGAACCCACTGGTCATACGTAAGAGGCAACTTCGAGTCCATCTCGACATACACTCTTCCTAACCCAACCCGCTCTCCATAGATGCAAGGAAAATCGGTCTCTCCACTGATTCGCGTTTTCAAACCTGTATTCAAAACGTGATACCAAATATTCAACTCCCATACCGCGGGCGTATCGACCGTACTGATGAAATCACAAGCGTCGTTCGGAGCAGCGACAATGTATTCGTTTGCTCCGATCCCATCAAAAGGTGGCATCGCATAGTCCGGTAACTTGTCCGCCGCTCGGCCTGTATTGCCCGGCCGACTTCCACCCCAAGTATTGGGCAACGCTCCTCGCGAACCGTCTGGCATATAGTCGGGCAATGCTAATCCCCACCCACTGTGACTATAGCCAACGATCCCCCCCTGCTCTTGCCCCCACTTGAGAATCGGCAGCGTCCAACTCGGCCAATCCTCGATTTTCCTGGTGTTCGGATAATCATCCTCCACAAGATTTAGCAAACACAAATGCCCAGCATGCGACGAAGGAAACCCACTTACCTCCACGTCGTAGCGCATCAAGTAATCCGCTCGCGAAAGCTTGGAAACCTTCCCATCAAAAAATTGCTTCTGGTGATACCAACAAGGCCCCCAACTCAGCACGCAACCAACGTTCAAGTCCTCTCCTGTGATATGTCGCATCATGTCTTCGGGAGTCACTCCCTGTGTCGGGTTCTCATAATGAGCACAACCGGCCGCATGCACATGGTGATCCCCCGAATACCAACCTAGAGCAGCCATGTGTACCCAACGCTTAAGATCAACATCAATCGTCGGTGCCTCGCCCTTTTCAGGAACCTCGATCTCCAGCCGACTTTCTAAGTACTCAGGTCCTCGCGATGCCGTCACGTAATACTTTCCAGCCGGCAAAACAACTGTCTCACCATCCGCACGATAGATCTGTGGATGAAAGAAGAAATCAGGCGCTAATCGGCGAGCCGGATTCGGATACACACGCCCTCTGCTATCTTGGATCAGTAAAGCACAAGTCGTCTTCTTGCCATCATGATCGCGGACACGAATCGATACAGGTTGGCTCGGCAATGCTCGAAATAACACAGGTACTTCACTGCGAAAACCCAAGTCCTGCGTCCCCTGCCCTACATCAAATGCCAACGTCGCCTCGCGCATCCCTTCATCGCGACTATACAACTGAACAATCCGATACTCCACTTTCAATCCTGAAAGACTCTCTACCATCGGCTCCTGAACCGGGATGGATATCTCCAACCAACGTCGCGCTGACTCCGCTTCCGTGATCTTCATCTCCGGAGATGCTGCCGATGTACTCGGAAGAACCATTCTTTGCGATTGAGGACTTGAACATCGTAATGGAGCGGTCACCCCAGCCTCATTGATGACCTTGATAAGAAACGTCCTCCAACCCTTCTCCACCAACTGCTTGCGAACCTCTCCGACCGCCCCCTTAACTCGACTCTCAGGATTGATCGACACTACCGCCAAACACAATGGATCAAGCAACTCTTGCAACCGCTTAACAACAACAGCATCTTCTGGATTGTTGCGCAACGAGCGAATTTCAGCATCTAACTCCACGGATAAGGGCTCGCCGAGAAATCGCAATGATTCTACTAACCGCTGCACCGATGCTTCAAATGGCTGCCTCGCAACCTCGACACTCTTAGGTCGCACTTCGTCCTGGGCATTCAATCGCGCCAAACAAAAATCCGAAACGAACGAGATCGCCAATCCAATTACAAACCATCCGGCTAACCTCTTCGCAGCTTTCACCCCAGCACTCCCCAACGGTAAATCCTCGAATTGTACTCTTTGCATAACAAGCCCCCTGCGAACGCGGGTTATCGATTCATAAGCTAACAATCAGATGCATTCTACCATCTCAACCAACTCAACCATCAAGCTAGACCGGGACGAACGTATCGCACAAGAATCAAAGCATATCGATCGGGTCGATATCGATCAGATACAATACGCCCTCGGGTAACTTGGTATTCGCCTGCAGTTGTTGCAATATGGAATGCAACGCTCCGGGTTGATCGGACAAAAACATCGCATGATACCGATAACAACCCCGCAACTTCGGTATCGGCGGCAAAGAAGGCCCCAGCACTCTAGCTTTGCAACCAAGCTTCTGCACTAACCCGCGTGCACGTGTAACGAAACTTTCCGCAAATTGCTCGACGTCTTGCTGCTGCTCACCACGAAAAATCACTCTGGCCAAGTACCCAAATGGAGGGTAACCAAAAGGCTTGCGATTCTCCAATTCCACCGCTGCATATCCCAGAAAATCATGCTGGCACGCCGCAATAATCGCTGGGTGCTCCGGGGAAAACGTCTGCACCAACACTTCCCCTGCCCGCTCGCCTCTCCCCGTCCTTCCCGCTACCTGCGTTACTAACTGAAATGTCTTCTCACCCGCACGGAAATCCGGAAAGTGCAACGTAGTATCGGCTTGGATTACCCCCACCAACAATACGTTGGGGAAATCTAAACCCTTGGCAATCATTTGAGTACCAAGCAATATCTTCGTCCGCCCCGCACGAAAATCCGCTAGCGTCCGCTCGTGACTCCCGGGCTTGCGCATCGTGTCGGAATCCATTCGCGATAAGGTCGCATCAGGAAACATCGCTTGAACCTCTAATTCCAAACGCTGCGTACCTAATCCTGAATAACGAATCCCACTATGCGTGCACTTCGGACATTGCTGCGGAGCCGATATCGTGTAGTCGCAGTAATGACACATCGCCTTGTTACCGTCTCGATGAAACGTCAAAGGCAAATCGCAATCAGGACACTCCAAAACCAATCCGCAAGAAGGACACTGAACTCTCGTCGAAAACCCCCGTCGGTTTAACAACAAAATGATCTGCCCATCCTCCTCGCTGAGAACCTTCTTCATCGCTTGTACCAACGGCTGCGACAAGCTGCTTCGATTTACATCGATCCGATTGACTCTCAAATCAATCGTCCGCACCTCTGGCATCGGACGATTCAAAATTCGACGCGGCAACGACACCAATTTGTACTTACCAGTCTTCGCTCGATAATAAGTCTCCAGCGAAGGAGTAGCAGATCCAAGCACCAGCGGTACTTTCTCCAAAAACGTCCGATGTATCGCTACATCGCGAGCATGATACCGAGGAATCTTGTCCTGCTTAAACGACCCTTCATGCTCTTCATCAAGAATCACTAAACCCAACTGCGGAACCGGCGCGAAAATCGCACTCCGAGGACCGACCACCACCTGAACATCGCCACTTGCAATCCGCCTCCATTGAAAGTTACGCTCCGGCCCACTCATGTTCGAATGCAAAACCGCTACTGAGCGAAACCGATTCTCGAATCGACTGCGAGTCTGCGGCGTCAAACTAATCTCTGGCACCAAGACGATCGTCTGCTTGCCAAACTGAATCGTTCGCTCAATTGCCTGCATGTAGACTTCCGTCTTTCCACTGCCGGTGACGCCATGTAAAAGAATTGTCGAATGCTCGGACGAATCCAGTGCCGAGAAAATCGTCTGCAACGCTACTCGCTGATCCGTAGTCAACGCAGGGGGCATCCCGCCTTCAACCTCACCCTTCTTCCCATCTCCTTCATACGCCATCACTCGCTCTGTGAAAGCCTCTATGAACCCCGTCTCTCGCAACTTCTTGATAACACCATCAGAACATTGTGCCAAATTCCTTAACTGCTCGCCCGATAAAGGCTCATCTGCAAGGATCAATTGCTGAAGCGTCTGTCGCTGCTTCGGTGGTAACGTCGCTAAAAACGCGTCGTCACTGGCCATCTCCGTCGGCCTTAACAACAACTGATTGCGTGTCCCAGCACCCGCACGCACCCCAGCCGGTATCACCGCTTCCATCACTTGGCCCGCCGGAACCAAATAGTATTGGCTCATCCAACGCACGAGTTCGATCAATTGAGCGCTGCACAAAGCCTCCTCATCGCAGCATCGCAAAATCGACTTTAAAGCCTGCGGCCGATGCTCGGCGGTCTCCACGCCAAAAACATATCCTGTGATCTCGCGATCCCCTTTGCCCAACGGAACTACCACCCTCATCGAAGGCATTAGCTTGCCGGCAAGCTCCTCTGGAATCCTATATGAGTAAGGACCAAAAGGGGCTTCGGGAAATACCACATGCGCGACAGGGGTTATCGACTGCGCATCGAGTTCCCAAGGTGTCTCATCGCTCGGAAACAACTCCCCCTGCCGATGCTCTCCCATCTCTATTAAGTACCTATTCGCTTCTCGATCTCTGCGACCACCTCATCGATACTTATGCGCCACTGCTCCATCGAATCACGCTCGCGAATAGTTACTGTACGATCCACCAACGTCTGTGAATCGACCGTAATGCAATACGGAGTTCCGATTTTGTCTTGTCGCCAATACCGCTTGCCAATCGCTGATTTCTCATCATAGAAAACGTTGAATTTCTTCTTCAACGCACCATAAATCTCCGCAGCAATTTCCGGCATCCCGTCTTTCTTGACCAACGGCAAAACCGCCGCTTTGTAAGGCGCAATCCGCGGATGAAAACGCATCACAACACGTGACTCAAACTTACCTCCGGACTCCGAAGACTGAACTTCGTGATAAGCCTGACACAGAAAGGCCAACGTCGCGCGATCTGCCCCCGCCGATGGCTCAATCACATGCGGTATAAACCGCTCGTTGGTCAAGTCATCTCGATACGACAAGTCCTTGCCACTCCCACGGTGACGAGGCTGCCCCTCCTCCGTCATCTCCACTTCCAACGGTCGCTTCTTCGGATCTAACTTCCCTTCGGAGTGCGACCGAAGATCGAAATCTCCACGATGCGCAATTCCCTCTAACTCACCGTATTCCCCAGGTGGCAAAAAAGGAAACGCATACTCAATGTCCGCCGTACCACACGAATAATGACTCAGCTCGTCTTGCTCATGCTCTCGCAGCTTCAGTCGTTCACCATCAAGTCCCAAATCTTTGTACCACTGCAAACGACGGTTTCTCCAATACTGATACCAGTCTGACGACTGACCAGGATGACAGAAAAACTCGATTTCCATCTGCTCAAACTCGCGAGACCTGAAAGTAAAATTCCGAGGAGTGATCTCGTTGCGAAAACTCTTCCCAACCTGCGCTACTCCAAAAGGTACTCGTATCCGCGTAGAGTCGACGACATTCTTAAAGTTAACGAATATACCTTGCGCTGTCTCCGGACGCAGAAAAGCTGCACCCTCCTCGCCGCTCAATGCACCGACATACGTCTTGAACATCAAATTGAACTCGCGTGGGTCCGTCAATGTTCCTAACTCGTCGGTATCCGGCCCCAATACCACCCCACGGTCCTCAGCAGTCAACTTATCGAACGTCAACACTCGATCGTCAAACTGTAACTTCTCCAAATCTTTCGAACGCAAATTGAAAAACTTCAACGCCCGTCGTGATATATCCTCACGCTCATGCTCCGGCTCGGCCATCGTGGTAATGAAAATCCGCTGCGCCTCACGCGCAACCCACTGCCCACGAAGTTGATCAAATCGATATCGCTTCTTGGACTTGCGACAATCGACCATGTAATCGTGAAACAAATCGTAATGCCCAGAACACTTCCAAACCTGCGGATGCATGATGATCGTGCAGTCCAAACCAACCATGTCGTAGGTGCTCGGCGCTTGTGCCGGCTGAACCAACTCATTGTGGTTCTGACACATATCCTTCCACCAAGCCTCCTTGATGTTTCGCTTCAACTCCACTCCCAATGGCCCGTAATCCCAAAAACCATTAAGCCCACCGTAGATCTCACTGGACTGAAACAAAAATCCATTCGCTTTGCAATGCGCAACAAGCTTGTCCATCAAGTTTTCAACTGCCATGGTGTTTATGCGATGTACCACTCTAAATGGCACCAATAGTGAAACGAATGAAAACAACAATCCAAGGAAACCAACACTAGCTGTTCTCTATCCAGTATAGCAACAGCAATGATCTTCGCCGAACTCTTATGACGGCTTTTGTGCCACCAAGACCCTCGGCAAACCAGCCAAATCCTTCACCTGACGAATCTCTCGCCATCGACCAGTCACTTCCAATAACTTCTGACAAGCAGCCGCGATCATCGGCGAATGCTCGAAAATAATCCACCCGCCAGGCTTCAACCGATCCCACCCCTGATCGATCAACCGCTCGATAATCTCCGTCCCCAACTCTCCCGATACCAACGCTAACTTCGGCTCAAAATCTCGAACGCTCTTTTCAAGTTTCTGAAACTCAGACTCCGAAACATAAGGCGGATTGCTCAAAACAAAATCGCACGAGCTCGGTTCAATCGGCCCCAACAAATCACCCTCAATGCACTCGACTATCCCGCTGAGTTGATGCCGCTGAGCGTTGAGCTTCGCCACACCTAAAGCCTCTGGTGAAATGTCCACGGCCACGACAGATAACTCTTTACCCAATCGCAAACCTTCCTTCGCTATCGTCACCGCGATACACCCTGACCCCGTGCACACATCCACCACCCGAACTAAACCTTCTCGCTTCTTCAAACGATCTAAACACTCTATAACAATGTGCTCGGTCTCTCCTCGCGGTATCAAACAATTCTTGTTGACCTCAAACGTTAAGGAGTAAAACTCCTTCTGACCAACCAAATAAGCTACCGGCTCGCCCGCAGCGCGACGCTTGACCATCTCCCGAAACACCGCTTTTACTTCCTCCGGTGGCTCTTCGCTAAACGCTGCGTAGAGATCAATCCGCTTGCACTTCCTCGCATGCGCGAACAACACCTCGGCATCAAGCCTCGGAGAACTCGATCCGTGCTTCTTCAAATGCTCCGTTGTCCACTGAAGCATCCGAAGGATCGTCCAAGGCTCGTTCGGGGTCGTACTTGTCTCACTCATGCCTTGCCACTTCCCTGCTCGATATCCATGACTCTCGGTATTCACCACACCCGATATTCGCAACACCAGTCACGCAGCACACCGGCCACCTTACGCCGCTTCGTCGTCTCGCAACATCGAGCGCTCATACTCAAGCAACGCTGCTGCGACAGGCGCTAAATCACCTGTCATGACATGGTCTAGTTTATAAAGGGTCAAATTGATGCGGTGATCGGTAAGACGGTTCTGCGGGAAATTATAAGTCCTAATCCGCTCCGATCGATCCCCAGACCCAATCAGCGACATACGCTCCTTCGAACGCTCCTTCCGCTCTGTCTCTCGCTTCGCTTCATATAATCGCGTCTTCAACACCCGTATCGCCTTCGCCAAATTCTTGTGCTGACTCTTCTCGTCCTGACACTGAACAACAATTCCAGTCTCCAAGTGCGTCAGTCGAATCGCTGACTCCGTCTTGTTCACGTGCTGTCCACCAGGCCCCGACGCACAGAACTTATCCAATCGATAATCCTCAGGCTTCAAGTCGATCTCGATGTCCTCCGGCTCAGGCATCACTGCAACTGTAGCCGCCGATGTATGCACTCGACCCTGCGCCTCAGTCTCAGGTACCCGCTGGACGCGATGCCCACCACTCTCAAACTGCAACTCGCGATACGCACCATCCCCCTCAATCGAAAGGATCACTTCCTTAAATCCACCCCGCTCTGAAATGCTCGAGTCCATCACCTCGAACTTCCAACCCCTGATTTCTGCGTATCGACGATACATCTCAAACAAATCACGTGCGAATAATGCAGCCTCCTCACCACCTGTACCCGCTCGGACTTCCATCACACATCGTGTCCGATTCGCATCATCCCCACCAACCGATAACTCTAACAACTCATCCCAGATCCTCTCGCGCTCCTCGCGTATCCCCTTCGTTTCCTCCTCTGCCATCTGCCGCTCATCCGGATCTGCCGAAGCCAACATCGGGGCTAAATCACGCAAATCCTCCGAGAGTTTCTTGTAACGACGATACTTCAACGCTGTCTTCGACAAACCACCATGCTCACGCAAGATATTCGCCATATTGCCGGTCTCTCCCGACAATACCGACGGATCAGACATCATCTGCTCAAGCTCTGTAAATCGCCCTAGCGTCTGCTCAAGTTGATCTCGGATTTTCATTTCGACCCTACTCCCAATCTCTTCAGTCGCCCCGCAACCACAGAAGCAAAAAAAAACGCTGCAAGTTGCTTTGGCAATCTCGCAGCGCACTGAATTTTAGATTGCCATCGACGCTGGGCTATCACACCAGCCTAACGCGATGGAACAGCTACTTCTTCTTCGGAGCAGGCTTCTTCGACGAGAGACTCGCATAAGTCCCAGCAGCAAACTTGTTCTGGAACTTCTCAATCCGCCCCGCCGTGTCGACGAACTTCAACTTGCCCGTGTAAAAAGGATGGCAAACATTGCAAATGTCAACCTTCAACTCTTTACGCGTGCTTCGAGTAGAAAAACTGTTCCCGCAACCGCAGGTTACTTTGGTCTCGAAGTAATTTGGATGAATGCCGTCTTTCATGATCAATTCCCACGGTTGTGGCGATGTTCAAAATGTAATGTTGGTCGCAGAGCCCAAGCTCTCGAAATTGCAACCGCAGAAGCACAACAACGTAATTCCTCGCGATTCGCAATTCAAGCCGGAAAGTTATAGTCGATTCGGCTTTCAAGGCAACTTCAATTCACCGGAAACCCAAAAAGTCTCGCTCTACCCACCCCTGTCCACTTACACAATCGAATAACCAACGGACGAAACCAAGGCCTAAAAAAGCCATAAACCTCTTGGAAATAGGGACTTAGATAAAACCTCCGCAAGCTACCCCGAATCCACTGCCCCCCCCCAACCCTAGCGATTCATCGCCCACCAGAAGGACCAACTGGACTCAGTACGAACCAGCACGACTCAGTAAGACAACGGTGAATATTGCCCCCGCCAAGCATTCAACAACGCCGCACTCGCCCAAGCCGTCCCCATCATCGAAATGAACTGATCGCTCTCATAGGGATCTCCATTGTCAAAATACTCCTGCACCGGCGTCGCTCGACTCGATACATGCCACGACCCATCCACCCCCTGAGTCCCCTTCAAATACCTCAACCCCCGAAGATGATACTTGAAGAACACGAAAGCAGGACGGTTATCCCCAAGCCCAACCCGTCCCCCAAGCCCAGGCGGTCCCCCAGGCCCAACGCCTCCCACAGGCCCAGCACCTCCCTCAAGCCCAGCACCTCCTCCAGGCCCAGCACCCCATCGAGGACGCCCCCCTAACACAAAGCTCTGTCTTCCAACTCCCCCACTAGTCATACCGACATCTCTTTCACTATACACCTCCCCCAACACGATCAACGACATCCCGGTGGAATAAGCTTCACTATCTAGCCCCGCCCCCTGTCCCCATCCACCATCAGAATTTTGGGCCTCAATCAATCGACGCCCCATGTCATTCAATCCCCGCTTGCGGTCCGCTCGAAAGATCTCCACAACCTCTTGCCGGGAATAATTCTTCTTCAACCACGCTCTCCATGCATCACTCATCGCAAGCTGAACCATCCCTGTATCCGACATCACGTATTTATTGAAATACCAGTCATAGTCGGAAAATCCGAAAAGGTCACCGAGCGTTTTCGCCCCCCCCGGGCGTGCCCCCTTCGGATCTACTGGGGTTTCCTCAAGCCGTGATTCGACAAACAAATCCTTGTCTAATTCCAAATTGGCGTTCAGCTTCGGATTCGGAGGGCCGCCAATTAGCCAAGCCCCACTCGCGACCAACTCCGACGCCACAAAACGACGAAGAACACTCCCGAGCCACAACAAACCACAACTATCCTCCGTCGACTTTGGCGTTTCATGTCGGACATACCAAACCATCGCGCGAAAAATCGACTCCCGCATCGCAACCCGATCCAACTCGGTTAAGTCGGGATCCTCAATATGATTTACTAAACTAGAAACCACCAAGGCCGTTGCAATCAAGTCGCTTGATGAGGCCGGCGGACGATGCGAATGAATCCTCCAAAATCCACCCGGCTGCTGGGTCGCAATCCCCTTGCGCAACAAACCCTGCTTCAGAGATCCCATCTCTCCATTCCCCAAATCCATCGTCCACATGGCATACCCAAGCGTTAGGCCGCGCCCATCGAAATCCTCCGAATCCGACACCGCGGCCAAATCCCGCCCAAGACTAGCCTTGCTAAACTGCTCAATCCTCTCCATCGACTCGCGGTTCTCGCTCTGCCCCTGAACCCCATCCCCCATCCTTATGGCAAATAACGGCAATGCCTGATGATGACACGAAAAACAATCCCGATGCTTCGGGTAATTCGCCACTCCCCGCTTCAATATCTCCAATCCCCGACGCCCCGACTCACCAAACTCGGCAAAATCCTTCCACGATCTTTGCTCCGCAAGCGACTCCCTAGCCTCGCCTCCTATGGCTACCTTACCCTCCTGCGGGAACCCCTGTGCCTTCCCAATGATGCCCGACATTGCCCATAAAAGTACCAACAGTGCAAGCTTGTTCATGATCACCCCTCCTCGGAACAACCTACAACCAGTAACCATACTAATGATACGCCGAGAGTATTAAAAAATCAAAACCTGCCGACAGCCTAAATCCTCGCTTGCAGCTCGCTCCAATCCCCCCAAAAATGCCCCCCTACGAGCCGTTGGGACATTTGCACTTAGATCCCCGGTTGGACTTGTGACCTTTTTTCAATCCCCGTAAACTGCTTCGTTCTTGTAAATTACTCGATTCCTGAGACTTACATCCCACACGTAATACCCACCTACCCCATCAGACACTCGCCTCCTATGGCACCCCGGAAAGCTAGAACTTGGATCTCGCTGTGCCTCTGCGCTTGCTTTGCGCTCGGGGCCATCGTTGGGCCTTTGTCCCTTTCGAACGCTTTAGCCTCTTCGTTTAATTCTTCCAGTACACAATCTTTGATCGCTCAAGATCCGGCTTCGATCGCTCAAGATCCGGCAACTGCTAGCCCGGTGGGATCTGCAACTTCAGGTGAGAATCCGGTCCAAACATCCGCTTCCGCCGCGAACTCAACACTGCCAGGGGCTAACGAAACTGCTGCAGCTCTTCCGGATCCGGAGCGGATTACGACCAAACCCAAGCCGACTTTGTTTGAAGAAATCCTTGCAAACCCATTGCTTGTTGCTTCGATCATGTTTGCGGTACTGTACTTGGGTGTATTGTTGCCTGCGCAGCGATCCACTAAGCGGGCGCAGCGTGAACAAGAAGAACAAGTAGCGAACCTGAAAAAAAACGACCGTGTGGTCACATCGTTTGGCGTTCACGGTGTCGTGGTCAGCACACAGCCTGACGCGAAAACTGTTACCATTCGAATCGACGAAAGCTCAAACGCTAAATTGACTGTCAATCGCGATACTATCCGTGTCGTTAAAAAGGACTAAATCTCCTATGTTGGATTGTATGCTCTCCACCTCCGTCCTAACCCTAGCCCAAACCTCCTTAGGTTCCGGGGACTCCACCGTCAGCGATTGGCGAGGACTCTACAACGTTGGCTTGTTTGTACTCGCCGTTATCGTCCCGTTCATTCTAGGGAAGTTCTTCGCGAACCGCCTTCGCATGCCGAGCCACGCGATGGCCTTTAGCTGGATTTTATTGGCGATCATTGCTACTGGAATCGTCCTTGCTACCGGACAAATCAAGCTCGGTCCGGACCTCAAGGGTGGCACGAACCTTATCTATCAGATCGATCAGTCCACAGTAGGCAATAGCGGAACACGCGTCTCCTCACGCGATTTTATTGCCCCACTTCAAAACCGAATTAATCCATCCGGTATGAACGAGTCGGTCGTGCGCCCCGCCGGTGACGACAAAATCGAAATCATTATCGCGGACGTTGATCCTACCGAAATCGAAGAAATCAAGCGCAAAATCACTAACGCAGGGATTCTTCAGTTCCGCATCGTAGCGAACCTCAATGATCATGAGGAGCTGATCAAGACAGCGCGGACCCAAGCCGAGAATCTAAGCTCGGACATTCGCCTGCGTCGCGAAGTCACGTTGCCCAACAAAACCACCGGTGAACCAGAAGTCTCCGGTGTTTGGCGAACACTTGGCCGATCAGCTGAACAATCCGGTGCTATGGAAATCCAAGGGTATGTGCCCGGCGATACGATTCGAAATGCAAGAACAGGCGAGATCCTAAATCCAGTCCTTACGGGACGTCCTAATGATTTCGAATTATGGCTCGAAAGCCAGAAAATCCGGGATGTAGAAGTACTCTTGGCGCTTCAGAAGAACGGCACACCGTACATCGAAGTTAACGGTGCCGATCTCTCGCGAGCAAAAGTTGAAATCTCGAAAAACGGAGGTTATTTGGTATCCTTCGTCATGACCACTGGTGGTGCAGAAAAGATGCTCAAGATGACCATCGCCAACCAGCCTGATACGAACACTGGCTTCAAACGCCGAATGGCGATTCTGCTCGATGGTATCGTATTGTCTGCACCGAGCCTCAATAGCCCGATTCGCGGTGAAGGCCAGATCGAAGGCAACTTCACCCTCAAGGATGTTGAATTCCTTGTTCAGATCTTGAATTCGGGTTCGTTGCCAGGCGCGATTAGCAAGCAGCCCATCAGCGAGAACGTTGTGGGGGCGACCATGGGTGCTGACGCGATTGCCAAAGGCAAATACGCTAGTTGGCTCGGTCTCGCGACGACTGTTATCAGCGTCCTGGCGTATTACCGCTTCGCTGGCTTCGTCGCCACCATCTCGCTCGTTCTCAATCTCGCCATGATTATGGCTTGCATGATGCTCTTCCGCCAACCGCTGACCCTCGCAGGTCTCGCAGGTCTCGTCCTCTCCGTCGGGATGAGCGTCGACGCAAACGTTCTCGTGTTCGAACGTATCCGCGAAGAACGCGAAAAGAACGCTACAACTCGTATGGCGATTCGAAACGGATTCGATCGTGCATGGACCACCATTTTCGACTCCAACCTCACGACTCTCATCAGTGCTCTTGTACTGTATTACGTCGGCACGGAGCAGATTAAAGGCTTCGCAATCACGCTGATCATCGGTCTTGCGATCAGCATGTTCACCGCAGTGTTCTTCGCCCACAATCTCTTCGAAATCGCCGAACGATGGGGATTGGCGAAACTCAACATGGCCGACTATGTCAACCAAGCCAAACGATCCTTGTTTGGTCCAAAAGACATCGACTTCTTAAGCTACAGAAACCTGGCTTACGTGATCTCCGGGGCGTTGATCGCTATCGGGCTGATCGCAACATTCCTGCGTGGTAAAGAGTTCCTAGACATCGATTTCAACGGAGGGACATCCGTCGTCTTTACACTTGATAAGACCATGGAACCCGATGAAGTCCGAAATATTGCACAAGCTGCTTTCAAAGAAGACGAGCGAGGTTTGCCAATTCAAACAACCCTCACCAACGTGGAAATGAAAGACTTCGCGAAGAACTCTGTCTATAAACTAGACGTTTCCCTCAAGGACGATGCCCAAGTCCGCGACAGACTCCTCAAAGGCTTCAACGGTGACAACGGCGCATCCCTTGTAACCTACGACATGGAATCCAACATCGCTGGAAAAACTCAATCGAGCCTCCCGCGAGATCGTCGATCGATCATGGTTGCTTATCAGGACCCGGCGGCAGAGCCAACCGCACCGACCCAAACGCCATCTGCGGAATCCACACCAGCGGAAGCTTCTGCGGCACAAACAAGTCCTGCAACTGCACCCGAATCGGTGAAACCTAGTTTTGCACCGGAGTTTACTACCGAAGCCAACTTGGTTTTCCGCGATACACTTGGCTCCAATTCAGCCAAGCTGAATGCCGCGCAAGTTATTGAGGGGCTTGTTGCAGCAACAAGTGCAGCGGGCCGAAATTTAGTTGACTCTCAAGTCGAGCTTGAGCCAAGCGGCGGATCGAATTGGACCCGGAATTCGGAGGTGGGATTCAGTGAATGGAAAGTAAAATTACCGTTCGATGAATCAACAACTGGTACCATTCTCGACAAGATGAAAGAAGCGGTACGAACCAAACCCGTATTCCAGTCTTTCAGCAAAATCGAAGGTCGGGTTGCAGGCGAAATGCAACAGCGAGCGATCGCAGGGTTATTGCTAAGCTTACTGTTTATCACCATCTACATTTGGTTTCGATTTAATAGTGTTTCCTATGGCGTCGCTGCGGTAATTGCACTTGTCCACGACGTCGCCATTACCGTTGGTTTGCTTGCTGTGAGCCACTGGTTGTTCAAACCATTCGGATTCCTGTTGATCGAAGACTTCAAGATATCATTGACGATCGTTGCAGCGATTCTGACCATCATTGGGTATTCGCTCAATGACACGATCGTCGTGTTTGACCGGATTCGAGAAGTGAAGGGCAAGAGCCCGAACTTGACCGAGAAAATGATTAATGCGTCAGTAACGCAGACCCTAAGCCGAACACTTTTGACATCCTCAACAACGATCATTGCGATTCTGTTGATGTACATTTGGGGAGGAGAGGGTATCCACGGCTTTGCATTCTGCCTTTTGATTGGAATTCTAGTTGGTACTTACAGTTCCATCTTCGTCGCAGCACCTATCTTGCTGTGGCTCAGTAAACGAGAACAAGCCGCCCGCGCCGCCTCGAAAGTCTCCTAACGATGCACGCATATCGCACGCACAATTGTGGTCAACTACGGTCCAACCATGCCGGTCAAAGCGTAAAGCTATCTGGTTGGGTCTTTAGAAAACGAGATCATGGCAACTTACTTTTTGTTGACCTAAGAGATCATTACGGGGTAACCCAAGTCGTCGTAGATCGCGATAGTTCAGCTTTCGCTTTGATCGAAGGCCTGAAGCTCGAGTCGGTAGTTGCCGTCGACGGCCAAGTTCTCTCTCGGGGGTCGGACAAGATTAATCCGGAGCTTCCCACAGGGGAGATCGAAGTCAAGGCGAGTAAAGTTGAGTTGTTATCCGAAGCGGCGGAGTTGCCGTTTCCGATCTTTGGAAACGCAGAGTATCCAGAGGATATCCGACTTAGAAATCGCTTTCTTGATCTTCGCAGAGAGAAACTCCACGAGAACATCGTCTTGAGAAGCCAAGTCATTGCGAGCCTACGACGCCGCATGATAGATGAAGGATTTACAGAATTTCAGACTCCGATTTTGACCGCATCAAGTCCTGAGGGGGCTCGGGATTTCTTAGTACCCTCTCGGGTTCATCACGGCAAGTTTTATGCGTTGCCACAAGCACCGCAGATGTTCAAGCAGCTTTTGATGGTTGCTGGCTTTGACAGGTACTTCCAAATTGCTCCGTGTTTCCGAGACGAGGATGCCAGAGCTGACCGATCGCCGGGAGAGTTTTATCAGCTCGACTTCGAAATGAGTTTCGTCACGCAAGACGATGTTTTTGCGGCCATTGAACCAGTTTTACATGGTGTTTTTGACGAGTTCTCGAAGGGTAGAGCGGTAACACCTCCTCCGTTTCCAAGGATCACCTATAAAGACTCGATGCTCAAATATGGGTCGGACAAGCCCGACTTGCGTAATCCGATTGAGATTTCAGATGTGACGGAGATATTCCGAGGTGGTCCGTTTGCCGTGTTTGCGAAAAGCATTGAAAACGGGGCGGTGGTTAGAGCGATACCTGCACCTGCGGCTGGGACCAGGGCGCGTAGCTTTTTTGATTCCGCGAATCAATGGGCCAAAGATGAAGGATTCGCCGGATTGGCGTATATCAACTTCAAGGGTGGAGAGGGAGGGGGTATTGCGAAGAATATCGGAGCGGAACGAGTTGCGCAGCTTGTATCCCAGATGAATTTAGGCCCGAACGATGGGGTGTTTTTTGCTTGCGACAAACCCTTGAATGCGGCAAAGCTAGCTGGGTTAGTTCGAACTCGGGTAGGAACTGAGTTGGATTTGATTGAGAAGAACACCTTCAAGTTCTGCTGGATCGTTGACTTCCCCATGTACGAGTGGGATGAAATCGACCAGCGCGTCATCTTCAGCCATAACCCTTTCTCAATGCCACAAGGAGAGATGGAAGCTTTAGAGAAGATGAATCCGTTGGATATTCTTGCCTATCAGTACGACATTGTTTGCAATGGCATCGAGTTATCCTCGGGGGCGATTCGCAATCACAAACCGGAGATCATGTACAAAGCGTTTGAGATTGCTGGCTATGATCGCTCGGTGGTAGACGAGAAGTTCAAAGGCATGATTAATGCCTTCAAGTATGGGGCGCCACCGCATGGTGGTTCGGCGCCTGGGGTCGACCGAATCGTCATGCTTCTAGCCGACGAGCCTAATATTCGGGAAGTTATTTTGTTCCCAATGAACCAGAAGGCGGAAGACTTGATGATGGGAGCGCCCTCGTATGTATCCGAGAAGCAGTTACGGGAGCTTCGGATCGCGATTGTAGGTGATCCACATAAGTCCAATTAAGGAACTGTCTGCTCGCAGTTAGATGTCAAGCCAACCAACTTTGGTTCGCTGGTTGGAGTAGTTGATTACATCGCATTGAAATTTGTTAGCGAGTAAATTTCATTTCATGGGCTGATGGTACGATTTCTCGACCGCTCCTTCTAAATTGCTAGCATTTGGCGCTGCGCCGAGTGGGGACAGTCCCTGAACCGCCCCCCGGAGCGATCAGTTTGCTAGCATTCGTCGCTGCGCCGACCGGGGACAGTCCCTGAACCGCCCCCCGGGAGCGAGTAGATTGCTAGCATTTGCCGCTGCGCCGACTGGGGACAGTCCCTGAACCTGCGTCGATTTTAAAAAGCGCCGCTGCGCCGACCGGGGACAGTCCCTGAACCGCCCCCCGGAGCGAGTAGATTGCTAGCATTCTGCCGCTGCGCCGACTGGGTGCGCCGACTGGGGACAGTCCCTGAACCTGCATCGATTTTAAAAAGAATGCTTGTATTCATAATCGGGGCTCAGAGTGACTCGCTTCGCCTAAAATCCCCCTCCCGATCAGCTCATTTGTGCCTGTTCGTCCCTTATCTTCTAGCCCCCCCCACACTCCGCGCGCAACCATTGCGCCACGACCGCCTCTTGCGCCCGCTTCACTCGCCTCTCACTCAAACTTCACTCGCAATGACAAACCGGATGCGAATCCCGCGTCCGTTTCGACCCGGGCTTTCTCTCAACAACGCACCCGACAACCGGACAAATACCAGCACTCCCACTATCCTCTGCAATTACCAAAATAATCCACTCTTGTCGGCAGCGATTCCCTCATTAGACGCAAAGACCAAGTGCCATCCCAAGACGCAACTCTGTCCGCAAATGCGAACGTCGCTGTTTCCTAGTATCGCGATGCTCGCCTCCCTAGGCGCTACTTGAGGTCGCCTGCACGCCATTTATGCTCACATAATCCATTCCACCGTGCACCTCTTCGACAACCAGTTCGATATCTTCGACGCCCATGCCGCGCGCTTGCGATGGCACTTCTACGTCCCACGGAATGCGAAGCGAAGATGGATCATAGGACTTCTCCGTCCCAATATCTCCTCGACCCGCTTCGCGAGGACAACAACGACTGAACTCTCTGAGCAATTCAAGAAATTGCTCCACCTTGATTTCTAATCGACGAAGTGCCTCCGGCACTTCCTCCGGCTTGGGACCTCCTCGCTTTGCGACTTCATTCGATATACTCCACTGCAGCAAACCAAAGTACTCTGTCGCAGAAATCGGCAAAAACCCTTTGTCGCTACAACGCG
>Ga0315899_10001515_pt1 | contig 26464 bp, 21 predicted proteins | sample LakEriMetagenome_2_FD_203518 | JGI IMG/M metagenome (GOLD analysis project Ga0315899, IMG submission 203518) | Freshwater fungal communities from buoy surface, Lake Erie, Ohio, United States - Buoy 4 MA112 | ecosystem: Environmental > Aquatic > Freshwater > Lake | place: USA: Lake Erie, Ohio... | reverse complement strand
GGCCCAGTAGTCCACCCACGAAGTGCCGCGTGTAGGCGCGGCCACCACTCGTGACGGGGATGTCGGTCACGAGATCGGCCACGATGGCGTCGTCGTTGCCGGTGTACAGCGCGATGTCGTCGCGCCCGGCGTCGGCGAGTGCGCGCACCACGTCGAGCGTGGCGTAGCGATCGAACGGGGCCACCTTGATGGCCACCACGTTGGCAATCTCCGCGAACTCGCGCCAGAAGGCGTAGCCCAGCCGCCGCCCGCCCACCGCCGGCTGCAGGTAGAAGCCGAACAGCGGGATGGCGTCGGCCACGCGCCGGCAGTGCGCGAGGATGGCGTCGTCGCTGGCGTCACGCCACGCCCCCAGCGAGAGCAGGCCGCAGTGATAGCCCAGGGCCAGCGCGATCTGGGCCTCGCGCAGCGCCTGCGCGGTATCACCAATGAGCCCCGCCACGCGTACGAACGGGCGCGGCGCGGTGGCCAAGGCGGCGTCGGCGGTGGCGGCGGCGAGTTCGAGCACCGGGCGATAAAGCCCGATCTTCGCGTCGTGAATGGGGAAGCCCGTGGTGTGTACTCCCACCGCCATGCCGCCGGCCCCCGCCGCCACGTAGTAGCGGGTGAGCGCCTGCTGATGCCGCTCGTCCATGTCTCGTGCGGGCGTGAGCGCCAGCGGGTGCGCCGGAATCACGTGCCCGGCCTGCAGGTGCGCGCGCACGTTGAACCCGGCGCTTTCAGAAGCGGCCATCGCGCACCTCGAACTTCGTGGGTTTGGCCAGCAGACGCCCGCCCTGCCGTACCCACGCAACCGCCCAGGCACAGAGGGTGTCGAGCGGCAGCGCGGTGTACGGCAGGTACTCGGCGAGCCGGTCCACGTTGCCGATGAGCGCATCCGGTTGCTCTTCGCCGACGAGCCGGGGCGCGATACCAGCGCGCCGGCCGATACGCTCGGCCAACTCCCGTACGCGCACCATGGGGCCGGACACGTTGAGCGCCAGCGCCGGATTGTTGGCCACCAGCAGCCCGCGCAAGGCGAGACGATTGGCGTCCCCCTGCCAGATCACGTTCACCCAACCCGTCGTCACGTCCACGGGTTCACCCTCGAGCACGCGGCGCGCGATTTCGGTGACCACCCCGTAGCGCAGGTCGCACGCGTAGAAGAGACGATACAGCAGCAACGGTGAGCCACTGCGTCGCGCGACACTCTCGAATGCGCGCTCGCGGCCGATGGTGCTGGCGGCGTACTCGCCGTCGGGCACCAGCGCATCACCCTCCTGCGACCCGCCGCGCGCCACCAGTGACCGGCCATACACGTTGCCGGTGGAGAAGCAGACGATGCGGCTCTGTGCATACCGCTCGGCCGCGTGCACGCTGGCCACCACGTTGTGCGTCCATGTGCCCACCGGATCACCGGCAGTGCCGAACTTCTGCCCGGCCATCCAGATCATGTTCGGTGCGTCGGGAAGCATCGCCACGGCGCGCGGATCGGCGAGGTCGGCGCGGATGACCTCCACACCGTGCGCCTCGAGCTGGGCGGCGGCGGTGGCATCGCTGAACCGGGACACCGCGATCACGCGCCGTGTGCGATCGTGGAGAGCACGGCGGGCCATGTGTGCAACCGTGGGGCCCATTTTGCCGCCAGCACCCAGAATGACGATGTCGCCGTCGAGCTGCTCGAGGGCCGCAATGGTTTCCTCGTCGGGAGCGGCGAGGCGGGCCTCGAGCGAGTCTTCGGTGGTGGGGGCGCTGTCGATGGCGGACATTCCCGGAGAGATGGGAGATCAGAAAGCCACGGATGACACGGACAAGACGGTATACCAGCTACACCGTGGCCGCCGACTCCGTCGCCACGGGGGGCATCGCGATGCCGAGTTCCGCGGCCAGTGCCCGACGTCCGGCGTCAATGCGCTCACGCGCCATCTGCTTGAGCCGGCCGATGTCATCGAGCGTCATCCCCGCGGTGTCGATGGGCTCGAGGACCTGCGCCAGGGCGGTGGCGCGCAGGAAGCGGAACGTGCCCTTGGCCATCGCGTTGCGGGTGCCGGCCACCGCAATGGGGAGGACCGGTGCCTGGCTCTCGATGGCCAGGCGGAAGGCGCCGTCCTTGAACGGGAGCATTTCCTGCGTCTTGGAGCGGGTGCCCTCGGGAAAGATCATCACGCTGACGCGCTTGGCCAGCCGATCGCGGCACTGCGCGATGGCGTTGATCGTGCTGTCCCGATCCCCACGCACGAGCCTGATGTCTCCCGCCATCTGCATCATCCACCCCATGCAGGGGATCTTGAACATGGTGTCCTTGCTGAGCCACTTCATTTCCCACGGGAAGCAGCTGATCAGGAACACATCGGCATAGCTCTCGTGGTTGGCCACCACCACGTACGGCCGGCGCGGATCCGCCAGCGTCCCGCGCGTGCGGAATCGCCAGAGGCCGTTGAGCCGCATGGCGGTGACGCCGACCAGGCGGAAGGCCCGCCCGGCGGCGTAGCGCCCCTTGTCGAACGGTGCGGTGAACAGCCAGATGAGCGCGACCACGGGCGTCCCGAGAATCACGACCAGGACGGTTTCCACCCACGCCCACCAGTTCAGCACCGTTCCCAGCATCGTCGTGCCTCAGCCCTGCGCGGGCGTGGACTCGGTGGGCGCCACGGCATCGAGGGGATCACAGAAGCCGGCCTCCTTGTGTGCGCCGTCACAGAAGGGCTTCACCTTGGACGCGCCGCAGCGGCAGAGCGACATGGGGCGCCCTTCGGCGCGCGGCGGGATGACGTTCCCTTCGTGGTCGACGAGGACGATCTGGGCGGCATCTTCGGCGCTGATGCCGAGCGAGCCATTCTTGCGGACGGTGATGGTGATGGGCATGGGGAAAATGGAAGGGGGTTATGACAAGGGAGGGGGCAGGGGGAAGGGGATCAGGGGGAAGGGCGAAGGAGCCTGACTCCTTCATCCTGAGAACCTTCTTCCTGCCTCCGGAGCGTCAGTCCGTCGTCGCGAACCGTTTGAGACGGGCAATCATGGCATTGAGGCCGCTTTCGCGCGCGCCAAGGCCAATGTCCTGCATGAGCAGGCGCACGACGTCGGCGGGGAGCGCGAGGGTGACGGCGGGTGGCTGGTCGTTCACCCCCGCGAACACGATCGCCAGCACGGCCGCCACCGTGGGAGACTGGCGGGCATTCACATCGGCGTAGAAGTGCAGCGTGCCGTCGTCCCGGTACTCGGGGAAGATGTCCACGCGTGTCTGGCACTCGGGCACGGTGAACGCGGCACGGTCGAGAGCGGCGAAGCGCGCGGGGAGCGGCTCGAGCTTCTTCGACCACGCAAGCAGCGCCTGCATCTTGTCCTCCCGCTCCAGCAGTCGAAACTGCTTCAGGGTGCGGGCCAGCGCGGGGGGCAGATCGAGGAGGGCATCGGACATGACATTGAAAGGTAGCAGGACGGGGGAGGGGTGGCGGGTCTGGCCGCGGGTGGCGCGGGCGTGCTGATTTGGGGGATGACCAATCGCTGCGTACGCCAGATCGGGCTACGGTGTCTGCTCCCGGCCCTCGTTACGGCCTGCTCGCCGAACTCGGGGCTGGAGACCGCGGTCGGCACTCTCGAGATGGTGGAAGTGAACGTGGGTCCCCTGCAGGTGGCACGGGCGGTTCGCGTGCTGGTGCAGGAGGGGGACCCGGTGCGCGCCGGAGACACGCTGGCGGTCTTCTCCACCCCGACCCTCACGGCCTCGGTTGCCCAGGCGGAGGCGCGGGCGGCTGCGACCGATGCGGCCGCACAGGAGTTGGCCAACGGTCCGCGGCCGGCGGAGATCGCCCGGGCCGACCAGGAGCTGGCGGTGGCCGATGCCGACGCGACGCGCGCGGCGGCCGATCTGGCGCGCCTCGAGCCGCTCGCCGCACAGGGCGACGTGAGTCGCGCCACCCTTGATGCCGCACGCGCCGCCGCACGGAGCACGGCCAGCCGTCGCGACGCGGCCCGCGAGGCGCTGCGGCTGGTGCGGGATGGGGCGCGCGTCGAGCGGCGCCGCGCGGCTGCCGCCGAGGCGCGCGGGGCGCAAGCGGCGGTGGACGCGTGGAAGGCGACGGCCAGCGATCTCGTACTTGTCTCGCCGGTGGACGGCGTGATCTCGAGCCGCAACGTGGAGCCTGGCGAAGTGCTCGCCGCGGGCCAGAGTGCCCTGACCGTAGGGCAGCCCAGCCGTCCGTGGGCGCGCATCTACGTGTCGCAGTTCGTGCTGCCGCGGCTCAAGGCCGGGGACACGCTGTCGGCGCGCCTCGACGGCGACACCACGACCTTTCGGGGGCGCATCACGGCCATTGCCACGCGCGCGGAATTCACGCCGCGGGTGGCGCTCACCGAGCAGGAACGGGAGGATCTGCTCTTTGGTGTGAAGGTGGAGTTTGCGGAGGCCGGTGACCGGCTGCGGGCCGGCATGCCCATCACGGTGACGCTGCCGCCCGCGCAGTGAACGCGCCGCTCGTGGTGCGCACCCACGCGTTGCACAAGCGCTTCGGGACGCTCGTGGCCGTGCATGGCCTCGACCTGGAGATCCGGCGTGGCGAGGTGTTCGGCCTGCTGGGGCCCAACGGTTCCGGCAAGACGACCACCATTCGCATGCTGTGCGGTCTGGTGCTCCCCACGAGCGGCACTGCGGAGGTGGCCGGGTTCGACATCACCACCCAGCCCGAGCAGGTGCGCCGCCGCATTGGCTACATGTCGCAGCGCTACGGCCTCTACGACGAACTCACCGTGGCGGAGAACCTGCGCTTTTACGCCTCCGTGTACGGGCTGGTTGGTCGTGCGCGTGACGAGCGGCTGGCCGAGCACATCGCGCTGCTGGGGTTGGGCGAGCGTCTGCGGCAGCGCGCCGGCACGCTCAGCGGCGGCTGGAAGCAACGGCTCGCGCTGGCGTGCGCGACGGCGCACCACCCCGACCTGGTGTTCCTCGACGAACCCACCGCCGGTGTGGATCCCGCCGCGCGGCGCACGTTCTGGCAGACCATCTACGATCTCGCGAACACCGGCACCACCGTGCTCGTGACCACCCATTACATGGACGAGGCCGAGCGGTGCATGCGGCTCGCCTTCCTGTCACGCGGTCATCTCATCGGCCTGGGGACGCCGGCGGAGGTGGTGCAGCAGTTCGGCGCGGAAACGGTGGAAGACGTGTTCGTGATGCTGCAACAGCGTGATGAGGCCGCGGCGCACGCGGGCGGGTTGCCGTGAGCGCGTGGCTGGATCGCCTGCGCCGATGGACGGTGTGGCCCATGCTGTGGAAGGAGTTCCTCCAACTGCGGCGCGACCGTCTCACGTTCGCGCTCATGACGGGGCTGCCGGCCATTCAGCTCGTGCTCTTCGGCTATGCCATCCAGACGGACGTGCGTCGGCTCCCCACCGTGGTGGTGGACGAATCGCGCACCAGCGAGAGCCGGGCGCTGGTGCAGGTGCTGCAGAACACCGACAACTTCCGGGTCATCACGCGGGTCTCGGACCGCGCCGACGCCAAGCGCTGGATCGAGCGCGGTGCGGCCCGCGTGGCGCTCGTGATTCCCCCCGACTACCAGCGCAACATCCGTGGTGGGCATACCGGCGTGGCGCAGCTGCTCATTGACGCGGCCGACCCGCAGTCGAGCGGGGCCGCCATTGCCGGCGCGCAGCTGGCGGCGCAGGCGCGCGGGGCGCAGCTGCTCGCGCAACGATACCAACTGCGCTCGCCGGTGGAGATCCGGGTACGTCCCTGGTACAATCCCGCGCAGCGGAGCGCCACGTTCATCGTGCCGGGGATCGTGGGCATCCTGCTCACCATCACCATGACGCTCATCACGAGCACGGCCATCGTGCGCGAACGCGAACGCGGCACGCTCGAACAGCTGATCGTCACCCCCATCGGCAAGTCGAGCCTCATGCTCGGCAAGCTCGTGCCCTTCGTCATGGTGGGGTACGTGCAGATGAGCGTCATCCTGCTGCTGGGCGTGCTGTTCTTCGGCATCCCGGTGCGTGGCAATCTCGCGCTGCTCTACGCGCTCGCGCTGGTGTTCATCGTGGCATCGCTCGGTGTGGGGTTGCTCATCAGCACCGTGGCGCGCAGCCAGGCGCAGGCCATGCAGCTCAGCTTCTTCTTCATGCTCCCCAACATCCTGCTGAGCGGCTACATCTTCCCGCGCGCCGCCATGCCCGAGCCGGCACAGTGGCTTGGGCTGCTGCTCCCGCTCACGTTCTTTCTCGACATTCTGCGCGGGGTGCTGTTGAAGGGGGTGGGCGGGCGGGACCTGCTGGTGCAGCTGGGCGCGCTGTGCGTGCTGGCGGGGACGCTGTTCACGGTGAGTGTGCGGCGGTTCTCGAAGACGCTGGACTAGGGTGTTGGCGGGTTGTGCCGGCGGGAACGTGGCGGGGGGCTGCAGCAGACGGCAGACGGCAGGAACCACAGACGGCAGTTGGGCAGGCAGGCGGAAGAACAATGCGGGGCCGACGCTGCGCGTGGCCCCGATATCCCACCCGCCAAGGAAATCGGGCGCGCCGCGAAGCGGACGCGCCCGTGTTGTTGTACCGCATCCCTGCCCAACTGCCGTCTGTGGTTCCTGCCGTCTGCCGTCTGCAGTTGACGATCTCGCCACGCCACCCCCGTCAGACAATCCCTCGCACCGGCTGCGGCCGATACGGCGCTTCCAGCAGGGCGACCTCTTCTGCCGACAACTCGAGCGAGACCGCCCCCAGCGCGTCCTCGAGCTGAGGCAGTTTCGTCGCGCCCACGATGGGCGCGGCCACCTGCGGCCGGGACAGCAGCCACGCCAACGCGATCTGCGCCATGGGTACCCCGCGGCCGTCGGCCACCCGACGCACCGCGTCCACGATGTCCCAGTTCACCTGGTCATCGTACAGCCCGTGTCCGTAGCTGTCGGTGGCGGCCCGCACCGTCGACTCGCGGTCGGTGACGCCGCGGCGCGCCCCTGCCAACAACCCCCGGGCCAGCGGGGACCACGGCATGAGCCCCACCCCCGTCTTGGCACACAGCGGAATCATCTCCCGCTCCTCTTCGCGGTACAGCAGGTTGTAGTGGTTCTGCATGCTCACGAACCGGGCCCACCCGTGGCGTTCACTGGCGCTGAGCGCCTGCGCGAACTGCCAGGCAAACCCCGAGCTGGCGCCGATGTAGCGCACCTTGCCGCTGTGTACGAGGTGGTCGAGCGCGGCGAGCGTTTCCTCGATGGGCACGACCGGGTCGAAGCGGTGAATCTGGTAGAGGTCGATCGTCTCCACGCCCAACCGGCGCAGACTCGCCTCACACCCCTGCACGATGTGCTTGCGCGACAGCCCGCCCATGTTGGGACGGTCCGACAGGGGGAAGAACACCTTGGTGGCAATCACCAGCTCGTCGGGGCGGCCGTAGTCGCGCAAGGCGCGCCCCGTGACCTCCTCGCTCACCCCCAGCGAGTACATGTCGGCGGTATCGAAGAAGTTGATCCCCGCCTCGATGGCCCGGCGGAAGAACGGGCGGGCGGCGTCTTCATCCAGCACCCAGGGGCGCCAGGCCGACGCCCCATAGCTCATGCAGCCCAGGCAGAGGCGGGAAACCGACAGGCCAGTGGTGCCGAGCGAGGTGTAGCGCATGGGAGGAAGACCGGGGGAAAGGGCACAAATCCGGGAATTCAGGGCCGGGGCGGGGTTTCGGGAACCCTTCGCGCGCCTCAACGCTAAGATACAGGTCTCCCACTTCCGACGAATCCGCCCATGCTCATCCGCCGACCCGACGACATTCCGTCCTCCGAAATCACACCGGAGTCCGTCTACCAGAACCGACGGCAGTTCATGGGGACGGCCGGGGCGCTCGCCCTGGGCACGGCGCTCACCCCGTCGGCGCTGCAGGCGCTCGCGGCAACCGGCGGCGTGCAGGAGGACAAGGTGACGCCCGAGGAGGACGCCACCACCTACAACAACTTCTACGAGTTCGGGACCGGCAAGGAGGATCCGGCGGAAAACGCCAAGGGGTTCAAGACCACGCCGTGGACGGTGACGGTGGAAGGGTTGGTGAAGAATCCCAACACGGCCTGGGATCTCAATGATCTGCTGGCCAAGCTCACCCTCTACGATCGCACCTACCGCATGCGGTGCGTGGAAGGGTGGTCCATGGTGATCCCGTGGCGCGGAGTGCAGTTGCGGGACGTGCTCAACCGCCTCGAACCGCTGCCCAGCGCCAAGTTCGTGCAGTTCACCACGCTGTACGACCCGCGGCGCATGCCCGGGCAGAAGTACCCCGTGCTGCAGTGGCCGTACAAGGAGGGACTGCGCCTCGACGAAGCCATGCACCCGCTGACGCTGCTGGCCACCGGCATGTATGGCAAGGCGCCGCTCCCCAATCAGAACGGCGCGCCCCTGCGCCTGGTCGTGCCGTGGAAGTACGGCTTCAAGGGCATCAAGAGCATCGTGAAGATCCGCTTCACCGACAGCTTGCCCTTCACCACGTGGAGTGATGCCATTCCGTCCGAGTATGGCTTCTACGCCAATGTGAACCCGCAGGTGGATCATCCGCGCTGGAGCCAGGCCAAGGAGCGCCGCATCGGCGAGTTCCTGCGTCGCCCCACGCTCATGTTCAACGGCTACGCCGACCAGGTGGCGTCGCTGTACGCCGGCATGGACCTCCGCCGGAACTACTGAGCCGTTGCGTCCGGACGCCTCTCGCGCCGAACGGACGGTCCGTCGTTTCATCCGTCCGGCCCTGTGGGCGCTGGTGCTGGCGCCGGCGCCCCTGCTCATCGCCCAGCTGCTGCTCGACCAGCTTGGCGCTGACCCGATCGACCGGCTGGAACGGCTCACCGGCGAGTGGGCCCTGCGCTTCCTCATTGCCTCGCTGGCGGTCACTCCGCTCCTGTGGGTGACCGGGTGGGGGTGGCTGGTGGCGCAGCGCCGGTTCCTGGGGCTGGCCGCCTTCTGCTGGACGGTCGGGCACCTTGCCGTGTACACGGTGCTCGACTGGTTCTTCGACTGGCAGGAAATCATCAAGGACGTCACCGAGCACTTGTACATCACCCTCGGGATGGCGGCCTTCCTGCTCATGGTGCCCCTGGCCCTCACCTCCACCAAGGGGGCCATTCGCCGGTTGGGGGGGGCGCGCTGGACCCGGCTGCACTCTCTGGTCTACGTAGCGGTCATCGCCGCCTGCCTGCACTTCGCCTGGGCGGTCAAGAAGGACCTGCTGGAGCCCATCCTCTACGGCGGCCTGGCGGCCGTCCTGCTGGCGGTCCGGGTACTGCGGAAGGCAGGGGCCCGCACGGCGTGACGGTCGTGCCGGGTGGGACGTCCTCCGAGAACGATCCCCCCCTCGCTCCGGTTCATGAGTGCACCCCGCGGCGTCGAACATCGGCGCCATCCCCATCGTCGCCCCCCATCCGCCCGTGGCTCCTTCGACGGGAGCGTACTCCCGGGCCCAGCCGCCGTGTCACCCCTGGCGGGGGGGGAGCGGTGGGAGCAGGTCGTGCTCGCCCTGCTCGTCGCCTACGCCATGGCCATCACCGCGTGGTTCGCGGCCGGCGCGAACCCGGGCACGCCTGGGCTCCCCGCGCAGCTGCTGCTGCCGATGCCGGTGGCCGCCGTATCGCTCCTGCTCGCGTGGCGGGCCGCACGCGACCTGACGCTCGATCCGGGCACCCGCCGTTTCTGGCGTATCATGATGCTGGCGCTGGCGTTCGTCCCGGCAGAACAACTGGCGGGGTGGCTCCCCGAAGCCATTGACCAACGGGTGCGCGACCTGTTGCTGATGGGGGCCACGCTCGCCGTTCCTGGGGTCACCTTCGTGGCGCTCATGCAACTGCCCAGCGCCCCGCGCGCCTGGGTCGACCGCCTCAAGCTGTATCTGGACATGGCGACGGTGGCGATCGGCGGCGCGCTGCTTGCCTGGTTCAATGTCACGACGGTCGCCGTATTCCTGGACGGCGCCCGTCGCCTGTGGTTCGTGCTGCTGCACGCGCAGGGGGTGCTCGACCTCATGCTGGTGCTCGTGGCCTCCGTGGTATGGCGTCGCACGGCGCCCCAGCATCGGCCCAACACCCTTGTGGTGGTCGGGGCTGCCCTGCTCGTGCACTTTCTCGGTCACACCGCTGCCGTCGTGCAGATGCTCGGCGGCGCGCCGCATCCCGACGTGATGCACATCGTGAACCCCATCGCGATTGCCCTCATCGGTGCGGCCGCGTGGATGAGTCGCGGGCGCCTGCGGCATCGCGATGCCCGCCCGCCCTGGGAGCGACGCGCCCCATCCTCGAGTGTCCTGCCCTACGCCGCCACGCTGCCGGGGTTCGTCCTGCTGCTCAAGGTGGCCTTCGAACAGGACGCCCAGCCGCTGGCCGGACTGGCGGTCGGAGCGGTGGCGCTCGCGCTGCTCGCGTTCGCGCGTCAAGGCGTGTCGTCCCGCGAAGCCGTCGTGGCGCTCGCGGAATCGGCGGCGCGCCAGAATGAAGCCCGCTTCCGGGCGCTGGTGCAGCACTCGAGCGACGTCATCACGATCGTCGATGCCGACGGCACCATTCGCTATGCGAGTCCGTCCATGGCCACCGTGTTCGGGCACGACCCGTCCCGGTTGGTCGGCACGAACCTCCTGCACCTGCTGCACCCCGACGATGTGCACGCCGCGACCGGCTTCCTCGACGAGCTCTCCGGTATCACGGACCAGACGGGCGCGACGTCGCCGGGCGTCCTCAAGTGCGAGTGGCGCCTGCGCGACGCGCAGGGCCAATGGCTCACGGTCGACAACGTCGGCACCAATCTGTTGCGGGAACCGGTGATCGGCGGGCTGGTGCTCAACACGCGTGACGTGACCGAGCAGAGCGTGATCAAGCAGCAGTACATGCACCAGGCCTTCCACGACCCGCTCACCGATCTCGCGAACCGATCGCTGTTCCTGTATCAGGTGGGGCACGCGCTGGCGCGCCATTCGCGGCAGACCCACCCGGTCACGGTGCTCTTCCTCGACCTGGACAACTTCAAGACGGTCAACGACTCACTGGGCCATGCCGAAGGCGACCGCCTGCTCGTGGAGGCGGCACGACGACTCGCCCGCTGTGTGCGGTCGAACGACCTCATCGCGCGCCTTGGCGGCGACGAGTTCGCCGTGCTCGTGGAGGACGCCGAATCGGTGGATGAGGTGCTGGTGATGGCCACGCGGATCGTCGAGGCGCTCACGCGCCCCTTCATGCTGGCCGGCAAGGAAGTGTTCGTGAACGCCAGCATCGGCATTGCCCGATCGGCGCGCGGCGAAGGGGCGGACGAGTTGGTGCGCAACGCCGACGTGGCGATGTACGTGGCCAAGACGCGCGGCAAGGGCCAGCGTGTGCTCTTCGAACCGCAGATGCACCAGGCCGCTCTCGAGCGACTCGTGGTGGAGGGTGACCTGCGGCGCGCCATCGATCAGGAGGAGTTCTGCCTGCAGTTCCAGCCGATCGTGGTGTTGGCCACCGGCGACATCATCGGGGCCGAGGCCCTGGTGCGCTGGAACTGCCGCGATCGCGGGACGGTGCCCCCGGGGGTGTTCATCCCCATTGCCGAGGAAACCGGGCTCATCGTCCCGATCGGCCGGTGGGTGCTGCGCCGTGCCTGTCGGGAGGCGCAGCGGTGGATGCGGGATCGCGGCCTCCCCTGTCGCATCACCGTGAACCTCTCGGGGCGTCAACTCCAGGACGCGCAGATCGTGGACGACGTGCGCCACGCGCTCGAGGAATCCGGGCTCGACCCGGCGCAGCTGGTGCTCGAAATCACCGAGAGCATGCTGATGCACAGCACCGACGTGTCCATGGAACGGCTCGAGGCGCTCAAGGCGCTGGGGGTGTCGCTGGCCATCGACGACTTCGGTACCGGTTATTCTTCCCTCAGCTATCTCCAGCGCTATCCGATCGACATTCTCAAGATCGACAAGGCGTTCGTGGAGGTCATCGCACAGGGGGACGAAGGGCCGGTGCTGGCACAGGCGATCGTGGCACTCGGGGAAACGCTGCGGATGCGAACCGTGGCGGAGGGTATCGAAACGGAGGCGCAGCGCGGCGCGCTGCTCCAGCTCGGGTGCGAGCTGGGGCAGGGCTACCTGTTCGCGCCCCCGCTGGATGCCGAGGAGTACTGGCAACTGCTCCTCGCCCGTGGTGCGCGGTCGTCGCTCGGCAGCGTGCGTTGTCGTGCGGTGAGTGCCAGCGCCGCGTAAGGGCCGCGCACCGCGCCAGCGCCCGACGCAGCAGTCGGCATCGCCGTCGGCATCGCCGTCGGCATCGCCGTCGGCATCGCCCGCTGCGGCGCCACGCGCCACGCCGACCGATTCGTCGTGGCCCGAGCGGATTGCCGCGTTTGCCGTGTGTGCCCCGGGGATCGCGCCGCTGGTGGCGGCCGAATGTGCGGCACTCGGGCTGCCGGTCGGCGAAGTGAGCGCGGCCGGCGTGTCGCTGGCGCTGACGCTGCCGGAGCTCTTTCGCCTCAATTGCTGGTCGCGCTGCGCGAGCCGGGTGCTCGTACGACTGGCGAGTTTCGAGGCGCGCGATTTTGCCACGCTCGAGAAGGCCGCCGGCCGCGTGCCGTGGGCGCGTGTGGTCTGCGCCGGGGCCTCCGTGCGCTTGCGCGTCACCTGCCGCAAGTCGCGGCTGTATCACTCCGATGCCGTGGCCGAACGGGTCGCGCGGGGCATCGTGGGCGCGATTCGCGGAGCACAGGTCGTGGCGCGCGCGCGTGACGACGAGGCGGACGACGAGGACGCTGCGGGGGGCGCGCAGCTCATCGTCGTGCGCGTCGATCACGACCGCTGCACGATCAGCGCGGACAGCTCAGGAGCGCTGCTGCATCGCCGGGGGTGGCGTCTTGCCGTGGCCAAGGCGCCGCTGCGCGAAACGCTGGCGGCGGGTATGCTGGCGGCAATGCGCTGGGACGGCGCGGTTCCGCTGGTGGATCCGTTCTGCGGCTCGGGGACCATCGGTATCGAGGCGGCGCTGCGTGCCCGTGACATGGCGCCCGGGCTTGCCCGCCGCTTCGCGCTGGAGGAGTGGCCACACGCGTCAACGGCCATGTATGCGGCCGAGCGCGAGGCGGCGCGCGCGAAGGCGAAGCCGCACGCCGGGGTGGCGATCGTCCTGCGCGATCGCGACGCCGGGGCCATTGCGGCGGCACGCGCCAATGCGGCGCGCGCCGGTGTCCTGGACGATCTGGTCATCGAGCAGGGGGCGCTCTCCGACACGGACCTTGCGGCCATCGGCAGTCATGGCCTGCTGCTCACGAATCCGCCGTATGGCCAGCGGGTGAGCGGCGGCGCCGACCTGCGCGGGCTGTACGCCCGCCTGGGCGATGTCCTGCGGGCCGGTGGGCGCGGTTGGCACCTGGGAATGCTGGTGCCCCCCGATCGCGCGTTGGCGGGGCAGTTGCGGCTCACGCTGGAACCGGTGCTGCGAACGGCCAACGGGGGGGTGCCGGTGGAGTTGCTGGCCACCGTTCCACCGCGCAGGCCCCGGGGAGCCACGGGCTGAGGCCCGCGCGGCGCCACGGCGCGCCGCCGGAGCGCCGTGCTCGGGGGGCTCTGGCGGCGCCTCCGGGCTTACACGCGGAAGGTGTCGGGTCGCCAGTTCCGGATCTGCTGCTTGATCTCCTTGCTCTTGAGGGCGGGATTGGCGATCACCTGCTCCACCAGCCCGGCCAGTTCGGCGTCGCTGGCGAAGCGCAACGCGATGTAATGGCGCGGCGAGAGCGTGGCTATGGCCTGCTCGGCCAGGGCGGCAGGCAGAATGCGCCGATAGCGCAGCTGTTCCTCGAGCCGGATGAGGCGATCCTGCGCGCGCAGCGGAGAGAACCGCGAGACGGATACCACGCCGAACAGCGCCAGCGCGCCCACCAGGAAGTACCCGGTGTCGAACGACGGATCCCCGAAGAACCGCGTGAGGCTCCAGACCAGGAAGATGAGCGCCAGTGGGCTCGTGAAAAAATGAAAGAGCGGATTGTACTGGGCGTGGTTGGCGTAGCTCTGCGTGGTGCCGGACATGGTCGGGTGTGGTGAGGGACGAGGATCAGCGGGTGAGTACCGCGTCGGTGGCGCGCTGTGCGAGGAACAGCCGTTCGTCAAATGAACCGCGCACGAGAGTGTACGGTGCCCCGAAGCGCTCGAGGGTCTCGATGAAGAGGGCGTGGAGCGCCTCACGCCGGTCACCCCGGTCGCGGATGCCGTCGGCGGTCCACGGCACGTCAATGTCGAGCAGCAGATAGTGGTCGGCGATCCGTTCCCTGGCCAAGGCCTCGATGTCGGGGTCGCACTGACCGGTGTAGTGCTGGGCGTAGGCGACGGTGCTCAGGAGGTCCGTGTCGAGCACGATCAGCGATCGAGCCGCTGCCAGCGGTCGCGCCAGGGCCTCGGCTTCCGCCGTGACCTGTCCCCGCACGATCGGCCAGTGGTCGTCCACGCCGATGGCGGCGCCCTTGCGCGCCGCGTACGCCCGGGCGAATTCCGGCACGACCGGTGCGCCGTACTGCCGCCCCAGCCGGTCGGCGAGGGTGGTCTTGCCCGTGCACTCCGATCCCGTGACGACCACACGCCGGACGGGTGCGGTCATGCGAGGGTCTCGTGGGCGCGGGCCGAGCGCCGCCACTGCACATACCCCAGCATGGCGAGCCCCAGAAACACCGTGTAGAGCAACGCGGTGAGCGGGAGGCCACGGCTGATGAACAGCCCGATGTACACAACGTCAACGCCAATCCACAGCAGCCAGTTCTCGAGCAGCTTGCGCGTCATCATCCACTGCGCCACGAGACTGACGGCCACGAGGATGGCGTCGAGCCACGGGAGGGCCGCGCCGGGGATGCGCGAGGTGATCACGGCCAGCACCACCCACGTCACGAGCACGACACCGGCCAGCCGCGCGCGCAACCGCAGCGGGGTGCGCGTGACGAGGACCGCCGCGGCCTGCGCGCCACCACGCCACCAGTGCCACCACCCGTACAGCGACAACGTGAAATACACCCCCTGCAGCCCCGTGTCGCTGTACAGCCCCGTCCGCGCGAACACGATCATGTAGAAGACGGCATTGAGTACGCCGAGCGGCCAGCACCAGAGGCTTTCGCGCGTGACGAGCCACACGTTGGCGACGCCGGTGGCGAAACCGAACACCTCGGCGCACGAGGAACCGTGTGCCGACAGCCAGCGGCAGGCGTTCAGGGCGGCGGCGGGATCACCACTGGTCATGTGACGCAAAGCTAATTAGCGTACCGGCCACATGACCGGGGTGCCGGCGCCGCCTGTGCGTGTCCGGCTGAGATAACACCCGTCGAACCTGATCCGGTTCATACCGGCGTAGGGAGTCCACCGTGTCTCGTCGCATCCTCGCGCGCCGTGGGCGCGCCGGGCGGCCCGTGGTCGCTGTGCGTCGCGCATGCGCGCACACGCCGTTGCCGGGATTCGCCCCGCTTGGCGTTCTGGCCGCGACCGTGTTGCTGGTCACGGCCGCGCCCGCCACCATTCTGCGCGCACAGGCGCGCCCCGATTCCGCGCGATCCGACAGCGCGGCCCGGCGCATCGAGGGCGTCTCGGTGCAGGCCATTCGTGCCGGCAGTACCGCGCCCATCGCGCAAAAGACCATCGAGCGGGACGCCATCGCGCAGCGGCAGTTCGGACAGGATGTGCCCATGCTGCTCATGAATGCCGCGCCCAGCCTCATGGCCCACACCGAAACCGGCACGCCGTGGGGCTACAGTTACCTGCGCCTGCGCGGGCTCGATCAGACGCGCATCAACATCACGATCGATGGCGTGCCCCTCAACGACATGGAGGACCAGGTCCTCTATTTCGCGAACTTTGCCGACCTGATGTCCAACGTCCAGTCCGTGCAGGTGCAGCGTGGCGTGGGTACGAGCACCGCCGGGACGGCGTCGTACGCGGGATCGATCAACTTCGAAACGATGCCGGTGGCGCGGAAGCAGGCCGGTGGTGATGTGCAGGTGCAGGTGGGCAGCTTCGGCGCCCAGCGTGTCACGGCCGGCTTCAACAGCGGCCTGCAGAATGGGTTTGCAGCCTATGGCCGCGTGAGTGCGCTGCGCACCAACGGCTACCGCGACCACAGCGGCGTGGCGGGGCGCACCGGCTTTCTTGGCGCCGGCTGGTTCGGCCAGCGCGACATCGTGAAGCTCACCGCCCTGGTGGGGCAGCTGTACGACACGCTCAGCTACACCGGCGCCACGCGCGAACAGCTGCAGCAGAACTGGCGCTTCAATCCGCTGGCTCCCAACGAGCGGGACAAGTTCGGGCAGCAGATGGTGTCGCTGGCCTGGTCACGCGCGCTGGCGAACGGGGGCGCGGTGAACACCACCGTCTACCGCAACTCGGCCAGCGGCAACTACGACTACTTCGAGCTCCCCGATCGCTACCGCTTCAACCTCGCGCACACCTGGTACGGTGTGACCAGCGTCTACACCGTGGAGCGGGGGGCCCTGGCCATCAACACGGGGGTGAACGCGAACACGTATCAGCGCGCGCATCGTGGCTACTTCCAGCCCGATACCGAACTCTACGACAATACGGGGCACAAGCAGGACGCGAGCGGCTTCGTGAAACTGTCGTACACCCGGGGCAAGGCCACCTGGTTCGGCGACGTGCAGGGGCGGTGGGCGCGGTTCCGGTACGCGCCGTCGGACAACGCCGGCATCACGGGGCGCCACATCGACTGGGCCTTCTTCAACCCCAAGGCGGGGGTGACCTACGCCCTCTCGCGCGGCGTGTCGGCCTTCACCAGCTACGGCATGACCAGCCGCGAGCCGGCGCGCAACGACCTGTTCGGCGGCGAGGATGATCTCAACCGCGGCAACGTGGCGGCCTTCGGCGACTTCACGCGCGTGCGCCCCGAACAGCTCCGTGACTTCGAAGCGGGGGTCAACCTCGTGCGGCGCACGGTCGACCTGTCGGCCAATGTGTACAGCATGGACTTCCGCAACGACATCGCGCGCATCGGCGCGCCCACGGCCAGCGGGTCCATCCTTCGTCGCAACGTGGGGAGCAGTTACCGTCGTGGTCTCGAAGTGGACTGGGCGTATCGCGGCATCGATCGCGTGGTGCTGGCCGGCAACGCCAACTGGAGTACCAACCGCATCCGGCAGTTCACCGATTCGTCGCGGGGCACGCCGGTGGTGCGTCGCCACGTGGAGCCGCTGCTCACCCCGCGCTTCACGAGCGCGCATCGGCTGGAAGTCACGCCGGTGTCGCGGCTGTGGGTGAGCGTGGAGGGGCGCTACCAGAGTCGCGCCTTTCTCGACAACACCAGCAGCCCCGATCGCGTGCTTCCCGACTTCTACACGGTCGATGCCGCGGCGCGCCTGATGGTGGGGCGGACGAGCCTCACGCTGCGCGGCCAGAACCTGGGGGATACGCGCAAGTTCGGCAGTGGCGCCGTGAGCAGCAGCGGGCGCGTGCGCTACTTCATTCTTCCCGCGCGCGCGGTGTTCCTGACGGCGGCGTACGAGTTCTGACCTGACAGGTGAGGCGTAACCGCTCGTCGGAGCGCACGGGGCAACGGAGGTACGGAGATCAGCAGTGAAATTCTGCCGTTGTCCGTGTCTCCACGACTCCGTACCTCCGACGAGCTGTTCACGCCCCGCACTAGCCGATACCCGAAAGCCCCGGTAGCGTGAGCAGCATGCACTCTCCATTCACGGTTCTCGCCGCCGCCGCGCTCCTCGCGCCCGCCATCGCCGCCGCGCAGCCGCTTCGCCCGCAGGTGGACGCGTGGCGCAAGCAGCATGAACGCCGGATCCTGGACGAAGCGTTCGCCCTGCTCGCCATTCCCAATGTGGCGAGCAACCAGGACGATATCGCGAAGAACGTCGCGTTCCTCACGCAGGCGTTCGCGAAGCGCGGGGTCGCCCTCACGCCGCTGCGGGCACCCACGGGCGGCAGCCCGGCGCTCTTCGGTGAGATCAAGACGCCGGGGGCCACGCGCACGGTGGTGTTCTACGCGCACTACGACGGGCAGCCCGTGGCGGGTGGCGGCTGGGAGAGCGACCCTTTTGCGCCCAAGCTGAGTCGCTATCGCCACAGCGCTCCCACCGATGATGTGCCACTGCCGGCGCCAGGCGATACCATCGATCCCGAGGTGCGCATCCGCGCGCGCTCCGCCAGTGATGACAAGGGGCCCATCGTGGCCATGCTGGCGGCACTCGACGCCATGACGGCGCTGCGGCAACGGGCGAGCGTGAACGTGAAGTTCTTCCTCGAAGGGGAGGAGGAGGCGGGGTCGAATCATCTCGGCGACATCCTGCGCACGCACCGCGCGCTGCTGGGCGCCGACGCGTGGCTCTTTTTCGATGGGCCAGTACACGTGAGCGGCGCGCCGCAGATCGTCCTCGGCGTGCGCGGTGTCATGGGGGCGGAGGTCACCTTCTACGGCGCCAACCGGGCGCTGCACAGCGGCCATTACGGCAACTGGTCGCCCAACCCCGCCGTGGCCGCCGCGCATTTCGTGGCCGGACTGCGCAGCACTGACGGCCGCATCCTGCTGCCCGGCTTCTACGACGATGTGCCGCCCATGTCCGACGGAGAGCGTGCGCTCGTGAACGCCCTCAGTGCCACCGATGACAGCGTACGTCGCTCGCTCGGGCTTGCCCGCACCGAGGCGGACAACGCCCCGCTGGGGGCGCGCATCATGCTGCCCGCGTTGAACGTGCGTGGCATTCGTGGAGGCAACGTGGGGACCGGCGCCAGCAACGCCGTGCCGACCAGTGCGAGCGTGAGCATCGACTTCCGCCTCGTCCCGGACCAGCGGCCGGCACGCATCCGGGCCATGCTCGAGCAGCATCTGGCCACCCTCGGGTATACCGTCACGAGCGACGCCGGGGCTGCGGCCCGGAGCACCGACCGGAGTCGACTCGCGCTCGTCACGTACGACAGCGGCTACACGGCGGTGCGGGTGCCGAGCACGCTGGCCAGCGTACAGGCCGTCAAGCGGGTCATGACGCGGAGCTATGGACGAGAGCCGTTCACCCTCCCCATCCTCGGGGGGTCACTGCCGCTGTTTCATTTCGTGGAGCAGCTGGGCGCCACCGTCATCACGATCCCCACGGTCAATGCCGACAACAGTCAGCATGCCCCCAACGAAAACCTGCGGGTTGGCAACCTCTGGGATGCCGTAGCGCTCATGACGGAGCTCATGGTGGGGCTGGGACGCGAGTGGGGCCCGCGCTCCTGACCACGGGGGCGGCGCGCATGGGCACGATCGTCGGTCGTCAGCCGGCGCTCTTCCCCATGCGGCACCGGTCCGAGCAGTAGCGCACGCTCTCCCAGTCGCGCTCCCATTTCTTGCGCCACGAGAACGGCCGGCCACAGCGCGCGCACAGCTTGTCGGGGTGCCCGTTTACCGCCCCCGGCCGCTTGCCGGTGGTCTTGCGAGAGGACGCCATGCCTCCCCAAGCGGCGTAGGCCGGTACACTGTTCCCACATGCACTCGCCATCTCCGCCGCCGCGGCTCTCGGGGGGACACGCCGCTATCGACCCCGCCGACTTTCCGGCGAGCAACCAGGACCTCCTGTATTCCGACTATAGGAAGACGGAGGAGCTCGGCACCTTGCGACAGGTGGCCCGCGCACTCGCCGCCGAGACCGATTCGCAAAAGGTGCTGGAGACGCTGTGTGAACTCTCCATGGTCAGAGGGAGGGCAAGTGGCGCTGCTGTGGCTCAATTAAGTGGTGATAATGGCGTGTATGTGGCAGTATCTGGCAAGGCCCAAGCGCTCCTCGATATCTCCTTCCCGCTCGAGGGCACGATGACCGGCCGCGTGGCGCGTGAGCATCGTACCCTCTCCCTTGCCAACCCCAGCGAGAGCTCGCCCTTCTTTTTCACGCTGCTGCCAGCCCTGGGTGTGGGACCCATTCTGCTGCTGCCGCTGCTCGCCAACCAGCAGCTGTTCGGCGTCCTGTCCATCACCAGAGACGCGGGGCATCCGCTCTTCGATGACGTTGATGAAGAGCGCCTGGGGGTCATGGCCGACCTGGCCGCCCTGGCGATCTGGAAGGCCCGCCTGCTCGAGGAGGCGCGTTCGGCCGATGCGGCCAAGACCAGCCTGCTGGCCATGTTGTCGCACGAGCTGCGCACCCCCCTGACCGCACTGGAAGGCTACGGCGAGCTGCTGGAAGACGAGATCCTGGGCCCGCTCACCGCCGAACAGCGCGATGTGATCGTGCGCCTGCGCACCGTCGGGCGCCACCTCGGCAGCCTCATCGAGGACATCCTCACCTACGCCTCGCTCGAGGCGGACCGTCTGACGGCGCGCACGGCGCCGCTGCGGGTGGACGAGCTCATGGATTCGCTCCACCCCTTCCTCGAGCCGTTGGCCCGGGAGAAGGGGATCGCGTTCGCCATCGAGCTCGAAGCCGCCTTGCCGCTGCTCGTCACCGACGAGGCGCGCCTGCGGCAGATCCTGCTCAACCTCTGCCAGAACGCCATCAAGTTCACGGAGATCGGTGCCGTGACCGTGCGCGTGTCCCGCGGGTCCCCCGCCGCCGATGGATCGCCCACCACGCGGTTCGCCGTGCGGGATACCGGCGTGGGGATCGCCGCCACGGACATGCAACGGCTCTTTCGCCCCTTTTCCCAGTTGGAGGACTCCGCGACGCGCCGTGCGCGGGGCACCGGCCTCGGTCTGTACATCGCCAGGCGTCTTGCCACCCTCCTGGGCGGGCGCATCGAGTTGGTCTCGCGCCCCGGGGAGGGGTCGACCTTCACGCTGGTCCTGCCGCAACAGTTCACCACCTCCCCCTGATGTGCCGCGCGCCGATGTCGCTCCGCTAGATTTCCGCCCATGTCTGCCATCACGAGTGTCTTCAACGACGGGGTGTTTGCCGAGCAGTTCGAGCGGTACCGTCGCGATCCTGCCAGCGTCGACGAGACGTGGCGTCAATACTTCCGTATCGCCGAGTCGCTGTTTGGCGGTTCCGCGGCGGCGTCACCGGCGAGCCAGGCGGCCGGCGTCGGGGATACGGCCCTGCTGGCCAAGGTGGCGGCGGCCGCGTCGCTGCAGCAGGCCATCCGCATGTACGGGCATTACGCCGTGCAGCTCGATCCGCTGGGCTCCCCGCCGCCGGGCGCCGACGAACTGCACCCCGAGTTTCACGGTCTCACCGACGCCGATCTGGCGCAGATCCCGGGCGCGGCGCTCGGTGACGAGCGCTTCGCCACGGCCAAGGACGTCATCGAACGCAAGCGCCGTGTGTACTCGGGGCGCATCGGCTACGAGGTGTGGCACCTCGAAGTGAACGAAGAGCGGAATTGGTTCCGCAAGGCATTCCGCGACGGAGTCATCACGCGCCCGCTCACGGCCGACGAAAAGAAGCAGGTGTTGCGCCGTCTCAACGAGGTCGACGGACTCGAGCGCTTCCTCGGCCGCGCGTATCAGGGATACAAGCGCTTCTCCGTTGAAGGCACCGATTCGCTCATTCCGCTGCTGGATGCCATGGTGGACGCGCTCGGCCGCGCGGGGGCGCACGAGCTGGTGATCGGCATGGCGCATCGCGGCCGGCTCAATGTCCTCACCAACGTGATGGGCAAGCCCTTCGAGGCGCTGTTCGCCGAATTCGAGGGGCATCATGATGCCGCCGACGAGAACGCCACCGGCGACGTGAAGTACCACATGGGCTATGTGGGCTCGCGCACCGTGGACGGGCGCGAGGTGAAGCTGCGCCTCATGCCCAACCCGTCGCACCTCGAGGTGGTGAACCCCGTGATCGAAGGCGTCGTGCGCGCGCTGCAGCGCGAGCCGGGCAAACCCGGACGCCGCAATGAGCACGTGGTGGTGCCGGTGGCCATTCACGGTGACGCGGCCTTCCCCGGCGAGGGCATCGTGGCAGAGACGCTCAACATCTCGCATCTCAATGCGTACCGGACGGGCGGCACGATTCACATCATCGTGAACAATCAGGTGGGCTTCACCACCGATCCGTCGGATGCCCGCTCCACGTACTACGCCTCCGATCTGGCCAAGGGCTTCGAGATTCCCATCTTCCACGTGAACGCGGATGACGCGGAGGCGTGCGTCATCGCGATGCGCCTGGCCTGCGCCTACCGCGCCACGTTCAAGAAGGACGTGCTCATCGATCTGGTGGGCTATCGTCGCCACGGGCACAACGAAGGCGACGAGCCCATGTACACGCAGCCCACGCGTACGGCGGCCATTCGCCAGCACCCCACCGTGCCGCAGGTGTGGGCCAGCCGTCTCATCGCCGAAGGGGTGATGACCGCCGAGGAGGCGGCGAACGTGGAAAAGGAGGTGTCGCAGCGCTACGCCGAGATGCACGCGCGCTTCAAGCAGTCGCTGCTGGGCAGCGAGAAGCATGCGCCGTGGCCGGCGGAACCGGCCGAGACGCCGCGGCCGGTGGCCACCCGGGTCGCGCCGGAACGGTTGCACTTCATCAACGAGTCGCTCCTGCAGTGGCCCGCCGACTTTGCGGCCAATCCGCGCCTCGCCAAGCAGCTTGAACGACGTCGAGACACCATGGGCGACCAGGGGGGGATCGAGTGGGGCCACGCGGAGGCGCTGGCCTTCGGCTCGCTGCTGCTCGACGGCCTGTCGGTGCGCCTCACGGGGCAGGATGCGGAGCGCGGCACCTTCTCGCACCGTCACGCGGTGCTCAACGACGTGAACAGCGGGCGCAAGTACGCGCCGCTCGCCCATCTTCCCGGTGCCACGGGCGCGTTCGAGGTGTACAACTCGGCGCTCTCCGAAACCGCCATCATGGCCTTCGAGTACGGCTACAGCGTCATCGCCACCGACACCCTCACGCTCTGGGAAGCCCAGTTCGGGGATTTCGTGAACGTGGCGCAGCCCATCATCGACCAGTTCATCGTGGCCGACCGGGCGAAGTGGGGGCAGGACAGCGGTCTCGTGCTGCTGCTGCCGCATGGCTACGAAGGCCAGGGGCCCGAACACTCGAGCGCCCGACTCGAGCGGTTCCTGCAGCTGTGCGCCGAAGGGAACATGACCGTGGCCTACTGCAGTACGCCGGCCCAGTACTTCCACCTGCTGCGGCGGCAGGCCTTGCGCAAGGATCGTCGGCCGCTCGTGTGCATGCAGCCCAAGTCGCTGCTGCGTCTGCCACAGGCGGCATCGCGCCTCGCCGATCTCGTGCAGGGTGGCTTCCAGGCCGTCATCGACGATCCCATGGCCTCGCAGCAGCGCGACGACGTGCGTCGCATCGTGTTCTGCTCGGGGAAGCTGTATTTCGACCTCGCGCTCGCGCCGTCACGCAATCCGCACGTGGCGCTCGTGCGGGTGGAAGAGCTGTATCCCTGGCCGCACGAGGAGATCCAGCAGGTGGTGGATCGCTATCCGGCTCTCGAGCAGGTGGTGTGGGCGCAGGAAGAGCCGAAGAATCAGGGCGCGTGGACCTACGTGCAGCCGCGCCTGCGGGCGAGCGCCGGGGCGGCACTCGGCGTGCGCTATGTGGGACGGCCGGAGCGGGCAAGTCCGGCGGAAGGGTTTGCCGATGCGCATCAGGCGGAGCAGGCCCGCATCGTGGCGATGGTGATGGACACGGGCGAGGTGCTCGAGGGGCGCCCGGTCATGACCGCCATCTCCTGATGACCAGGCTTCCGGTCGCTCCATCGACGCGAACGATCAGCGCCGCGGCACTTGCCGCGGCGCTCGTCGTTCCGGGCGCATCGCTCACGGCGCAGGTCGCCCCCGAACGGGGTGCGGCCGCGCTCGGGTCTGCCCTGGCCGGGATCGGCACCACCGGGCGCGTCCTCACCGTGGCCGCGCATCCCGATGACGAAGACACGCCCATCATCGCGTGGCTCGCCCGCGGGCGCCACGTGGAGACGGCGTATCTCTCGCTCACCCGCGGTGACGGGGGGCAGAATCTCATCGGCAACGAACTCGGCGAAGCCCTCGGCGCCATTCGCACGCAGGAGCTGCTCGCCGCCCGGCGCATCGACGGCGGCACGCAGTACTTCACGCGCGCGTATGACTTCGGGTTCAGCAAGAACGCCGAGGAGACCTACCAGCATTGGCCCAAGGACAGCATCCTTGGCGACGTGGTGCGCGTGGTGCGGGCATTCCGGCCGCACGTGATGATCGCCTTCTTCAGCGGCACGCCCCGCGATGGCCATGGGCACCATCAGGTGAGCGGCCTGCTGGCCCGCGAGGCCTACGAGCTGGCCGGGGATACCGTGCGCTTCCCGAGCCGGGACTTCGGGTTGCCTTGGACTCCGCAGAAGTTCTATCGCAGCGCTCGCCAGGCGCCCGACAGCGCCACGCTGCGCGTCAACACCGGCGAGTACGACCCCCTGCTGGGGCGCAGCTATTTCGAGATCGCCGCCGAGAGTCGCTCGCAGCACAAGAGTCAGGGGTTTGGCGTGCTGCAGCGGAAGGGAGTGATCTGGGGCTATCTCTCGCGAGAAGCCACGCGTACCGGTCCCGCTGATGCGCGCGCCGAACGCTCGCTGTTCGACGGCATCGATACCACGTGGGTGGCGATTCGCAACCGGGTACCGGTGGCGGCGCAGCCGGTGTTGGACTCGGCGCTCCAGACGCTCACGTTTCTTCGCGCCGAGTATCGCGCGGCCAATCCCGCAGGCGTCGTCCAGCCCCTGGCACGGATACTCGGACAGTTCCGGCGTGTGCGCCACACGCTCGGGAGCGGGCCCTTCGTGTACATCAACGACGGGTTGGGTGGTGGCAACAGCCCCAATGCGCGGCGCGCACAGGACGAGGCGGACCCAGCGCTCTGGGCGGCCATTGCCACGACCGTGGCGCGCACGGAGCAGGCGCTCGTGCTTGCGGCTGGCGTGGTGGTGGAGGCCACGGCCCCACGCGGCACGTTTCCGGTTCGTGAGCCGGTGAAGGTGGACGTGAACGATACGTTGCCGGTCACGGTGACCGTATTCAACCGCGGGCGCGCACCGATCTTCCTGCGCAATGCCGGCGTGGCGGGCATCGGCATGCGTGGCACCGACCAGGGCGATGTCACCATAGCGCCCGACAGCGCGCACGTGATGCCGCGCTGGGCGGTGGCCTTCGCGAGCAACTCCCCCTGGTGGCGCGCCAAGGGGCGCCAGCAGCAGGACTGGTTCCAGCAGCCCATCGATTCGCGCGATGAGGTTGCTCAGCAGGAGAAGGTGTCCACGGTGCTGCAGGCGTTCGTGCAGATCGCCGGAGAACCGGTGACGATCACCACGCCGGTCGTGTACCGCTATGCCGACCCGGTCAAGGGCGACCTGCAGATTCCGGTGAGTGCGGTGCCGGGCATCTCGGTGAATCTCGGCAGCACCATGGAGTACATGCGCGCGGGGGTGCCAGTGGATCGCGACGTCCCGGTCCGCGTCACCTCGTCGTATCCGCACGAGGCCAAGGTGGCGGTGCGCATCCTGCTCCCCGATGGTCTCACGGCCGACACGGTCGAGCGTGAACGCACTCTGGAGGCACAGGGTAGTGTCCTCGTGACGTTCCGTGTGCGCGGCACCATCAAGGCCGGGCGTCACGAGCTCGGGGCCATGGCACTCCACGAGGGCACCATGAGCACGAGCGGCCCGTACCTGGTGGCGTACGATCACATCACGCCCATGCGCCTGTATGGCGCCTCCGGCATGTACTTGTCGGCCGTCGAGGTGAAGCGGCCCCCGCGCGCACGCGTGGGCTACGTGGAAGGGGTCGGTGATGCCGGCGTCAAGGCGCTGGAGCAGCTCGACATCACGGTGGAAAGGCTCGAGCCGGCCATGCTCGGCAGTACGGACCTCTCGCGCTTCACCAGCATCGTGATCGGGCCGCGCGCGTACGAAACACGCGAGCTCCTGGTGAAGAACAACGCGCGGCTGCTGGAGTATGCCAGACGCGGTGGTACGCTGGTGGTGCAGTACGGCGCGCAGAACATGAACGCCTTCCCCGGAATCACGCCCTATCCGCTGCAGTGGGCGCCGCGGGCGGCGCGCGTGACCATGGAAGACGCGCCGGTGACCGTGCGGCAGCCGGCGCATCCGTTGCTGACATCGCCCAACCGCATCGGTCCCGATGATTGGGCCGGTTGGGTGCAGGAGCGGGCCACGTACATGCCCAGTACCATCGATTCGCGCTACGCGTCCCTGCTGCGCATGAATGATCCCGAAGAGCCGGCCAACGATGGAGCGCTGCTTGCGGCGCCGCTCGGGAAGGGACGGTATGTGTACGTGACCCTGGCCCTGTTCCGGCAGCTGCCGGCGGGCGTGCCGGGGGCGGCGCGGCTGCTGGCGAATCTGGTGGCGGGGCAGGCGCTGGCGATACCGCCGAAGATGTAGGCGGGGAAACTGCGCGGGGGACTACGCGCGATCGACGACGCGTTGGCGCCTACGCGTTGGCAACTACGCGTTGGCAGGAACGCGTTGGCAACTACGCACGGGGGCGCGGGCGCTGACGCGGGCGCTGACGCGGGCGCTGACGCGGGCGCTGACGCGGGCGCTGACGCGGGCGCTGACGCGGGCGCTGACGCGGGCGCTGACGCGGGCGCTGACGCGGGCGCTGACGCGGGCGCTGACGCGGGC
>Ga0315899_10001513_pt1 | contig 26477 bp, 23 predicted proteins | sample LakEriMetagenome_2_FD_203518 | JGI IMG/M metagenome (GOLD analysis project Ga0315899, IMG submission 203518) | Freshwater fungal communities from buoy surface, Lake Erie, Ohio, United States - Buoy 4 MA112 | ecosystem: Environmental > Aquatic > Freshwater > Lake | place: USA: Lake Erie, Ohio... | reverse complement strand
TCGAGCCTAGAGAAGGCCGTTGGTACCACACTAACGGGGAAAATCCCTGTTAGTGGTTTGGTACGTAAATGGTGCACCCGGAGCGATTCGAACGCCCGGCCCTCAGATTCGTAGTCTGATGCTCTATCCAGCTGAGCTACGGGTGCACTGGAGCGCCGCTATTAGGGACGGCGGCAAAGTTGTGCAAGGCCTAATTTGACGTTGGAAGCTGCTTACAGGTCGATTTCCGGCGGATTGCGTCCACGACCGGAAATTCCGACGGATTGGCAAGCAATATGCGGATCAACGCAAGGCCCCGGTCATATCCCAAAAGGACGGGTTCATAGCCCGAAGGTGCTTTTTGCCCCTGCCTCATCAGCGCGAGACGCGCAGGCCCGCCTTGTGTGTCGCGATCGCTCCGCACAGCGGCAACATCCGTGCGCGCGTCAAATATACTGACGGACCAATAGCGCCCGGGAACAGGCATTACGTCCACCAGAACCGGCCCCTTCGACAGGTCAAACACGCAGGTCGAATAAGATAAATCAGGACTCGGCCGGACGATTGGTTGATTATCAGCAGTCGCCATTTGAGAAAAGGCAAAGCGGTTCACTTCTCCCGCGCCACCGATTTTCTGAAGCGCCGCATACATCAAAGCATAAGGCGTTGCTAATAAGGTCGCTTGATAAGCGCCAAGGGCAACAAGGCCGCCTGCCAGTATAGGAAATATCCAGCGCCGCATCATGCACACCCCTTGCGTTCAATGACAGGAAGCGACCCCTTTTCAGGGTTTTTGATCACGTCCGTCGATGGATGATATAGCCGCAAGGTTAGATCAAATGTCTTTACTGACCCCGTTGGCAGCCAGCTGCCTGCCTGCGCATCGGGCGACACCGTGAACGCCCACTTTCCTTGCGTGTCTGCAACAACTGCACTGGCCGGAACCGACCAGCGGTTCGCCGCATTTTTGACGAGCCAACCTTCGCCTTCGTACAAGGTGACGCTCCACCAGCGGCCATCCAGTTTCCCGCCGCGTACATCATAAGTGCAACGCCCATCCAGCGCACGGCCATCGCTATCGCGGGTCGCTGTGAAATACATCGCCTCTTTGGCGGGCAACGCCATGAGACCGGACAAGGCGACCTTGGCGCGGGTGAGCGCGCTGGCGTCCACCGTGCCAAAGCTTTTGCCTGTTTCCCAAGGTCCGTTGGAGACGCGGCCATCGTTTAAACCGCCGCGCACCTGGTTTACCGCAAAGGCGGTGCCACCGGCGAGCGCGAGCGCAATCGTAATAGCGTATCTATGCCAAGCCTTCATAATCTCTCTCCCCAAGAGCCAATGCTAGCCGGTTAACCTACTTATTTGCAAGTGCGGCCTGTGCCGCCGCCAGCCGTGCGATAGGCACGCGATAGGGCGAGGCGCTGACATAATCGAGCCCCACCTTTTCGCAGAAGGCGATGGATGCCGGATCGCCGCCATGTTCGCCGCAAATGCCCAATTTGATTTCGGGGCGCGTTGCGCGGCCCTTATTGACCGCGATCTCAATCAACTGTCCCACGCCTTCGACATCAAGGCTGACGAACGGGTCACGCGCGTAAATGCCCTTGTCGACATAATGCGTTAGGAAACGGGCGGCATCGTCGCGGCTGACACCCAAGGTTGTTTGCGTCAGGTCATTGGTGCCAAAGCTAAAGAAGCTTCCGACTTCAGCAATTTCATCAGCCATCAACGCGGCGCGGGGCAGCTCGATCATGGTGCCAACCAAATATTCAATCCGCTTGCCCTGTTCGGCAAAAACCGCCTCAGCAGCCTTGTCGACCACGTCTTTCATCAGCTCTAGCTCGCGGCGGGTGCCGACCAGGGGGATCATGATTTCCGGAACTGGCGCGACCGCCAAGCTGCATGCTGCCTCAAATATTGCACGCGCCTGCATTTCATAGATTTCAGGATAGGTAACGCCCAGACGGCAACCGCGATGGCCAAGCATAGGGTTGAATTCATGCAATTCGGATGCACGTTGCTTCAGCACCTCAATACCAACGCCAGCTGCAGCCGCAACTTCGGCAAATTCACTTTCCTGATGCGGCAAAAATTCGTGCAAAGGCGGGTCAAGCAAGCGGATCGTAACCGGCAGCCCAGCCATCACTTCAAAAATTGCCGCAAAATCATTGCGTTGCTCAGGCAGCAATTTGTCGAGCGCGACACGGCGCCCCTTTTCATCGTCAGCCAATATCATCTGGCGCACGGCAGTAATCCGCGCAGCGTCAAAGAACATATGCTCCGTCCGGCACAGGCCAATGCCTTCTGCGCCGAAATCACGCGCGGTTTGCGCATCGGACGGCGTTTCGGCGTTGGCGCGCACCTTCATCCGGCGGCCAGCATCGGCCCAGACCATCAGCGTCCCGAAATCACCCACCAGCTCGGGCTGGATCGTCGGCACTTCGCCCGACATAACTTCGCCGGTGGAGCCATCCAATGTGATGATATCGCCCTCGTTCAACGTGCGGCCAGCAATGCGCAGCACTTTGGCAGCAGCATCAATTTGAATGCTTCCTGCACCCGATACGCATGGACGCCCCATGCCACGTGCGACCACGGCCGCATGGCTGGTCATCCCGCCGCGCGCGGTCAATATACCCTTGGCGGCATGCATGCCGTGAATATCTTCGGGGCTGGTTTCGATACGCACGAGAATGACGGCCTTGCCCATATCATTGAATCGCTCGGCGGTGTCGGCATCGAACACGATCTCACCCGATGCTGCACCCGGCGATGCCGGCAGGCCAGAGGTCAGCACGTCGCGTACCGCTTGCGGATCAAGCGTTGGGTGCAGCAACTGGTCCAACGCCATAGGGTCCACGCGCAGCACAGCCTCATCGGTTGTGATCATGCCTGCTTGCGCCATATCGACCGCTATTTTCAAGGCGGCCTTTGCCGTCCGCTTGCCCGAACGGGTTTGCAGCATCCACAGTTTTTCACGCTCAACGGTGAATTCAATATCTTGCATATCGCGATAATGCGTTTCGAGAATGTCGAATACCCGCGCCAGTTCGGCATATACTTGCGGCATCGCCTCTTCCATCGACAGCGGCTTTGCGCCCGCCCGCTCACGTGCGGCCTTGGTCAGATATTGCGGCGTGCGGATTCCGGCGACCACATCTTCGCCCTGCGCATTGATTAGATATTCGCCATAATAGGCGTTTTCACCAGTGGCAGGGTCACGGGTAAAGGCAACGCCCGTCGCCGATGTTTCACCCATATTGCCGAAGACCATGGCCTGCACATTGACCGCAGTGCCCCAGTCACCCGGGATATTGTTCAGGCGGCGATAAACCTTTGCCCGGTCCGATTCCCACGAGCCAAACACCGCGCCGACCGCGCCCCATAATTGGTCATGTACGTCCTGTGGGAATGGCTTGCCCCATTCGGCGGCGACAAGGCGCTTATACTCGGTAACCAACGCCTTTAGGTCGTCGGCGGACAATTCGGTATCGAGATAATAGCCTTGGTCTTCCTTGGCGATCTCAAGCGCTTCTTCAAACGCACCATGATCCAGCTCCAAAACCACATCGGCATACATTTGAATGAAGCGGCGATAGCTATCCCACGCAAAGCGCGCATCGCCCGAAGACCTTGCAAGCCCTTCGACCGTCTGGTCATTAAGCCCGAGATTCAAAACAGTATCCATCATCCCCGGCATCGACACCCGCGCGCCCGAGCGCACCGATACGAGCAACGGATTGACAGCATCGCCAAAGGACTTGCCCGTTACCTGCTCAATATGCGCCAAGCCATTGGCAACCTCAACGCGGACGCTGTCAGGAAAACTTTGGCCATTGGCGTAATATGCCGTGCACATTTCGGTTGTGATCGTGAAGCCGGGGGGCACAGGCAGACCAATAGACGCCATGCCATCAAGGTTCGCGCCCTTGCCGCCGAGTATATTCTTGTTGCCGCGAACGGTTTCATCACCGTCCGAAACACCGCCACCGAACCGAAAAACATATTGAGTCATTCCGCAGCCATTCCTTTTTTCGGCACATTTCGTTGCGCGCCGTTGTGCAGTGCAGTGCTCGGGAGTCAAGTATGGAAGGCGGTTATTTTCCCGATTTGTTGGCAAAAAGCATGAAGCGCGCCAGCGGAAATTTGAACGATAACAGATACAGGACGTGCATCACGACCAAAGCGATTGCCAAATTGGCCATCAATTCATGTGCTTCTTCATATTTTTCACCGGACTCATTCTCATCGCTATCGCTTTCATTATCGTCCGAGAAGGAAAAGGAGCTCAGCGAACTGAATTGCAGCGCGCGGCCATTGTCCATCAACATGCCGGTCCCGGTTGCGCCGATCGCCGAAATCGCGATTCCGGCCAGCAAAATCCGACTAATGGCGGGATGCGTCATGATGCCTTTCAGGCGCAAATCCTTGAACGAGGGATAAAATCGTTCAAGCCCCAATTGTGGCGCTCCAGATAGTGCCCACACAAGCCTAAACAATATGAGGGCTGCAACGCCATAACCAAGCCACGCATGAATGCGGCCTGTTTCGGCAGAAAAATATGCCGCGAGAACGGTAAGCGCTAGAAACGTATGAAAAATGCGAATGCGGTGCATGACGGCCATGTGGATGTTCCTTTGGAGAGGTAACAATCCAAGCGCGCATTCGGTCCCATGATCTTTGATTCACATCAAGCCGGCAAAAACACGGCTTTTACAATCGTCATGCCGAACGTGTTTCAGCATCTTATTTTCAAACTTTGCGGGTCAAAAGAAGCAAGACCCTGAAGGTGACGACGGTTGTAATGCGGTCCTACCCCTCAATCTTTGAAAAATCCGCGACCTGCGATACCGCATCACGGAACCGCGCCAGCAACCCAAGGCGAAAGGCCCGCTTGGCAGCGTCTTCATCATTCACCATCACTTCTTCGAAGAAACGGTCAATCGGTGCACGTAAAGTCGCAAGTGCTGCCATGGCGTCTTCAAATTGTTCGGCCTCAAGCGCTTTCTTGGCTTGCGGTTCGGCAATATCAAGCGCGCCTAACAATGCAATGTCCGCTGGATCCGCCATAAGCGCATCGCGCGCCGTATCGAGGACAGGCGACACCGGATCCGAACCCTTCAGGATATTTGCCGCGCGCTTGTACGCCGCCAACAAATTCGCGCCCTCGGCGGTACTGATATATGCCTGCAATGCCTTCACCCGCGCCAGCAACCGGACAAGATCATCCTCACCGCCAAGGCTAAACACCGCATCAATCAAATCGTGCCGCACACCCGCTTCGCGTTGTTGCACTTTGAGGCGGTCGATCAAAAACTCTTCCAATATCGCGAAGCTTGCACCGGCACCCGTTGCAACAAGCATGCCCTTGAGCGAACAGCGCAGGTCATTCTGAAGCAGCAAAGACAAGAAACCGATGGCCGCGCGGCGCAATGCGAACGGATCCTTAGATCCCGTCGGCGGCATGCCTGCGGCGAAAAATTGCGCCAAAGTATCCAATTTATCCGCCAGACTGACCGCAACGGTCACTGGCGCGGTGGGCACATCATCGCCCTGCCCGACCGGTTTATAATGGTCGCGGATGGCATCAGCGACAGCGTCGCTCTCGCCTTGCGCGCGGGCGTAATAGCCGCCCATGATGCCTTGCAGTTCAGGGAATTCGCCGACCATGCCTGTAACGAGGTCGGCCTTGCACAAACGCGCAGCGCGTTCAGCGTCATCGGCGCTTGCGCCCTTGACGATCCCTTCTTCCACCAACCAGCGCGCCAGATTTGCGACGCGATCAACCTTGTCGGCGACACTGCCCAATTTTTCGTGGAAGGTAATCTGCGCCAGCTTCTTGGCCTGATCGTCAAGCGCGACTTTCAGGTCCTGTTCCCAGAAGAATTTCGCGTCCGACAAACGCGCGGCCAACACCTTCTCATTACCCGCAACAATCGCGGCGCCATTGTCATGCGCGTCTATATTCGCCGTGCAAACAAAAGCATTGGCCAGCTTGCCAGCTTTGTCGTGGCAGACAAAATATTTCTGGTTCACACGCGCGGTTAATTGAATAACCTCTTGCGGCACAGCCAAAAACCCCGGGTCAAAGCGGCCAAGCATCGGCACGGGCCATTCGGTCAAGCCCGCATTTTCGATGACCAAACCTTCATCTTCCACCAAATTCAGGCCAGCAGCCTCCGCCGCCGCATTCGCGCCATCGCGAATGATGCGGCAGCGTTCGGAGAAATGCACGAGGACATGGGCGTCGCGCAACTTTGCAGCATAGTCAGCCGCGTTGGCGATATGAATGGTACCGCTGTGATGGAAGCGATGCCCCATCGTCTCGGCACCGCTGTAGATGCCGTCAATTTCGCATGGAACAACATCATCACCAAGCAACGCAACGATGTCCTGCAATGGCCGCACCCAGCGCAGGCTTTCTGTGGAAGCCGACGCCGCGCCCCAGCGTTGCGATTTCGGCCATGGAAATGCACGAATAATCGCCGGGATCGCTTCGGCCAAAACATCCGCGGTCTGACGTCCTGCCTTTTCCACGACCGCGAAATACACGCCATCGCGTTCAATCAACTGGTCTTGCGTGAGCCCTGTTTTGCGCAGGAAGCCTTCCATCGCTTGTGGCGGCGCGCCAAGCTTTGGACCTTTAGTTTCTTCAGACACGGCTTCGGTCGCCATCGGCAGCCCAGTGGCAATCAGCGCAAGGCGGCGCGGCGTGGCGATTGTCTCAACCGACACAGCCGCCAATCCGGCCTTGGCGAGCGCGTCATTAAACAGGCGCGCCAAGTCTTCCTTGGCCTTAACCTGCATCCGCGCGGGGATTTCTTCGGAGCGGAGTTCCAGCAGGAAGTCAGTCACGCTGCCCATCCGTTCTTTTCCATCCACGCCTGGCAGCTGCCTTTGGCAAGGTCGCGGACGCGGCCCATATAGCTGGCGCGTTCTTGCACAGAAATAACGCCGCGCGCCTGCAGCACGTTGAAGATATGGCTTGCCTTGATCGCCTGTTCATAGGCTGGAATGGGTAAAGCATGTTGCAGGCAGCTTTCGCACTCTGCGGTCGCCTTTTTAAACGCATCAAACAGCATGTCGGTATCGGCAACCTCAAAATGATAGCTGCTCATTTGCCGTTCGTTTTCAAGGAATATGTCGCCATAGGTGACGGCGGGGCGGTCGGCGGTCGCGTTATTGTAAACGAGGTCGAAAATGCTGTCCTTGTTTTGGATATACATCGCCAGACGCTCCAGACCATAAGTCAGCTCACCTGACACCGGCTTACAGTCAAAGCCGCCCATTTGCTGGAAATAGGTGAACTGCGTCACTTCCATGCCGTCGCACCACACTTCCCAGCCAAGACCCCAGGCGCCAAGCGTCGGGCTTTCCCAGTCATCTTCGACAAAGCGGATGTCGTGCAGCAACGGGTCAATGCCGATCGCATGCAGCGAGCCCAAATACAGTTCCTGCAAATCAGGTGGGCTTGGTTTCAATATGACCTGATATTGATAATAAGCGCCAAGCCGGTTCGGGTTTTCGCCATAGCGGCCATCGGTCGGGCGGCGGGACGGCTGCACAAAGGCGGCGTTCCACGGCTCAGGCCCTAGCGCGCGCAACGTGGTCGCGGTGTGGAATGTGCCAGCACCCATTTCCATATCGTAAGGCTGCAATATCGCGCAGCCCTGCTTACCCCAATAATCATGAAGTGTGAGGATCAGATCCTGAAAACTAAGCGGCGCAACGTCGGACATGGCCAGCCATTGGCGGAGATAGGCGGCTAAATCAAGTTTCTGAATCCGGAGGCGGGTTTTTGTCAGTGGTGCATAGCATTATGTAAGGTGTAGTTGACATTATAGGCGAATCGCTTTAGTAAGGTTTACATGACACAAAGACATTTTAACCTGACATGAAAAATCAGCTCAAAGTGCTGCGCGCGATGCGCAATTGGAGCCAGGCCGATTTGGGCGAGCATCTCGATGTATCGCGCCAGGCGGTAAACGCGATTGAGACGGGCAAATATGACCCGTCCCTGCCTTTGGCGTTCAAGATTTCACGGCTGTTTGACTTGCCAATCGAGGAGATTTTCGATGACGAATACTCAGGAGAGCGCGATGGGTGACGCAGATCAAAAAATGGGCGGCAATATCGCACGCAATCTATGGATGATGTTGTCCGGGGTGGGCATCATCATGCTGCTGGGCGTGATCACTGGGTTTCTGTCACAGCATAATGCCCAAGGTGGCGGTACGTTAGATTTGGCTGGGGTTGCGGTTTTAGGCGCAGTTGCGGCGGCGATCCTTATTTTGGCTTTCGTCATCTGGAAATTGTTCCAGCAAGGGAAGCAAAGCGGCGAAAAGGTGCCCCGCCGTGAAAAAGTCTACAATCGTTTCTTAGTTGGCAGCTTTTTATTTGGCGGCGCCACCGGGCTCGCCCTCGCGCTGACGGGCAGTTTTGACGCACACGAAACCAGTCTCATGTCCAATGCAGCCATGTCGCCAGTACTCGCGATCATCCTTTCAATCGCCATCGGCGTTATTTTGCCAGCCATCACCCTCTATTGGCACAGGCATGCCGTCGATGAGCAAGAGGAGGCCGCCTATCGATTTGGTGCCCTCATCGCCATCTACGCATTTTGGTTCATCGCGCCAGTCTGGTGGCTTCTGTGGCGCGGCGGCATATTGCCGGAGGTAAATGGTGTAACACTCTATTTTATAACAATGTTTGTTGCTCTTGTCGTCTGGTTCTGGAAAAAGTACCGCTGAATACCGGTCCGATATCGTCGAATTATACTCTCACCTTATAATTGAAGGAGAATATCGATGCGCATTTGTTTGAAGACGTTACTCACCGCGACCGCGACCTGTGCGTTGGCCTGGGCGGTTCCTGCCACGGCGCAAAGCACACCTACCGAAGCCCCTGCTTCCGTCGAGGCACTTGACCCAGTCAAGGCTCCCGCTGTCATGGTGAAGGACGTCGACCCCGCCTTATGGGTGGTCAAAGATGCCGACACCACCATTTATCTGTTTGGCAGCGTGCATATCCTGAAACCGGGCTTGGGGTGGTTTGACGATGGCGTAAAGACCGCGTTTGACGCGTCGGACCAATTGGTTCTCGAACTGGTCGAGCCCCCCGCAGCGGAAGTTCAGGCCATGTTCGGCCAGCTTGCGATGGATCAAAAGGGCAAGGCACTGCGATCCAAGCTGAATGACGCGGACCGGGCAGTGTACGAAGCGGCGATGGGCAAGCTTGGCATTCCGGCTGCGGCGTTTGACCCGTTTGAGCCTTGGGCTGCAGCGATGACACTGCCCCTGCTGGCCATGCAGAAAAGCGGATTTGACCCAAATAGCGGCGTTGAAAAGCAACTGACGGCGGCAGCAAATATCACTAAAAAGCCGATAGCTGGCCTTGAAACCATGGAGTTTCAGCTTGGTGTGTTTGACACCCTGGCTGAGACTGAACAAGTCCAGTTCCTCGTCGAAACGGCCAAAGACATTGATGACGCCGGGGCTACTATGGACAAGATGGTAGACCTATGGGCCGCACCGGACCCGGAAAAGCTGGGCGCACTCATGAATGAGGAGATGACCAGCCGCACTTTATACGACGCGTTGTTGACCAAGCGGAATGCCAATTGGGCGAAATGGATTTCCGCACGGATGGCAAAGCCTGGGGTGATATTCATTGCGGTGGGCGCAGGCCATCTCGCCGGCCCGACCAGCGTTCAGGCTTTGCTTCCGGCTTATGGCCTGAACGCAACGCGGGTGGCCTATTAAGTTTTGCGTGTGTAACAGGAGAAGGTCGGGCGGACAGTCGCTCGGCCTTCACCTATTTTTGCAGGGCATAAATGGAAAAAATGCAGCATAGCGATCCTGCGACAGCACCGCCTCTTGCGCCGAAAAATTATCCCGGTTTGCTGCCGGCTATTGGCTTCATTGCGCTGTATTTTGCCCTGCAAATATTGTGCACGATCCTTATCATGGCGGCCACTTATGACTGGACCAGCACAGCAACGCCGATTGCGATTATTACGGGCCTTGTTGTTTCTGCCGTTGTTCAGTTGTTCCTGATGTGGCTCTATTTACGCAAAGATGGTCGGATGGAGGCCTTGGGCCTATATGACTTTGGCAAACTGCCGCTGCTCAAAACCATTCGTATAGCCGTCCTGTGGATCCTCACCGCCATGGCTTTCAACTATGTTTATGCGACTTACCTGATTCCAGGCATCGGCATGCAGGACGAAATGTCCAAAATCCTGGCCGCAATTGCGCGATCGCCACTTAACATTGCCGCCATGATCTTTGCGATCGTGGTTGCTGCGCCCGTTGTTGAGGAGCTGTTGTTTCGCGGAATGCTGCAAAACGCACTAGCGAAATATTTGCCTATATGGGGGGCGATACTGCTGTCGTCATTCCTGTTTGCCCTCGTGCATGGGCAGCCTTATGCCATTCCGGGCTTGATGTCGCTTAGCCTCGCTTTTGGCTATCTATACCATCGTACAGGGTCGCTGCGTACGAACATCATCCTGCACATGGCAAACAACGCCTTTGCGTTGCTGGCTCTACAAATCCTGAATTAAACGACCACAGGCGCGAGCAGGCGGAGCGTTCCCGCATCCGCATCGATTTCTGCAATACCGCCCACAGGCAGCGTAAACTGATCCGTAATGTGGCCAAAATAGGCACCCTGATAGGCCGGGATGCCCAATCCGCCCAGATGCTGAGTCAGCACGTCATTCAGCGTGAACGCGCCGTAGCTTGTGCCCTTGTTGACGCAGTCGGTGCACTGACCAAACACCACGCCTTTGAGGTTTTTCAATATGCCAGCCTGCCCCAATTGCGTGAGCATGCGGTCGATACGGTATTCGGCTTCGTCGACATCCTCAAGAAACAGGATCGCACCATCGAAATCCGGCAGATAAGGTGTTCCTGCCAGCGCCGTGAGCACCGTAAGGTTTCCGCCCAATAACTTCCCCTGCGCTTTACCATTGCCGCTGCCCAATACCCGCGTGCGCCATTGCCGCTGCGCCATTCGGTCTTCGGTACCCATGGGATTGGTAAATGTCGGCGTACCCGCGTCAAACGCGATTTCGCGGTATATATCCCAAGATGCTTTACCCCACGCACTGCCGGCATTTGGGCCATGCAAAGTTACAAATCCGCCCTTTGCCGCAATCGCCATGTGCAGCGCCGTGATGTCGCTGAAACCCGTCAACAATTTGGGATTAGCGCGAATGATGTTCCAATCGAGATACGGCAAAAGCCGGGCACTACCCCACCCGCCACGCACTGCGAAAATGGCTTTAACATCCTTGTCCGCGAACATCGCATTAATGTCGGATGCTCGGTCTTTATCTTGCCCGGCAAGATAGCCATAACGGTCCAGCAAATGGGCTGCGCGCTTTGGCTTGAGGCCCATGGCCAATATGGCCTCTTCCACCAATTGAAGCTGGAATGGCTCATCGCTGGCGGACGCTGGCTCGATCAAGCCCACAGTATCACCGACACGAAGCCGCGATGGCTTGCGTGCCGCTTTTGCATCGGCAGCGGCTGCCGCCGAAAACGAAGGGGCCGACAGCAATGCTGCCAGCCCCGCCATAATCTGACGCCGAGTTGTGTTCATATCCATACTCGGCAATCCCTTTAGTTTAGAACTTCGCTTCAACCGACAGCGTGAACGACCGTCCACGTGGGTCGGCAACGCGTGGTTCCCAGCTTGAGCCAGCTCCCGTATTGCTGTCATAGGTGATGGCAAATGGCGGATCCTTGTCGAAGACGTTGCGCACGCCTGCGGTCAAACGCAACCGCTCCAACACATCCTTGCTTATAGATGTATTGTAAATCACATATGGTTTCACCTTGGGGTTGTAATCCGGCCGGACCACGGTGCCATTGGCGATGCCAGGCAGTGCCTGATTATTGTAACCGTCGCGATAGATTTGCGAGAAGCTGAAGGTGAAGTCATCCTTTGTGAATGAAACAAAGGCGCTGTGCTTCCACTTGAGACCCAAATCACCAGCAAAAGTGAACTGACCAATCAAGCTGGGTCCAAATGGAGCCGACGGCAGGAACTTCTCGCGCTTTTTCAGCTGATAGGTTCCGTCCAAACCAGCACTTACCACGCCACCCAAGGCGTCCAAGCCACCGCGCAAAGCAATTTCAAGCCCCTTAGTCCTGCGCGACCCGATATTGTCGGCGCGCAGATCTATAAGCGAAATGGTCCCGTTGGTCCGGGTCACGCGATCAGGGAAGGAACTGATGTTATCAAGCAACTGGCGCAATGTCAGCGCGCCGATAGTGTCATCAACAGAGATCGACCAATAATCAACCGACGCACTGAAACGACTGGACGGTTGTAGCACCACACCAAGGCTATGCTGCTTTGATGTTTCAGGCCCGAGATTCAAATTGCCACCCGAGAGCGTTTCGGGCGTTATGGCCGCGCAACCGGGCAGCGAACTCACGGCTTTCGACGCACATGTTGTCGGGTCAACCAAAGTATTGCCTGGGTTTGGCGACTGCGTCACGCCGTTGAAGATTTGGTTGAACGCGGGCACGCGGAAACCAGTGTTGAACGACCCACGGAGCATCAACCAATCGAGTGGCTGGAACTTCGCCGATATCTTCGGGTTAACTGTTGTGCCAAAACCGCTATAGTCGTCAAGCCGCACTGCTCCAGTAACCTCGAATGTGTCAATTACTGGCACCAATATTTCGGCATAAGCTGCCTTAACTGTCCGGTTTTTCGGGGTAAGTGCGTTGCTGTTATCAAAGGCTACGTTGAAGATATCAGGCGTGCCCGTCACAGCAGCAGGAGAACCATTGAAGCTGTAAGTTTCGCGACGATAGTCTAGCCCAAGCGCGACCTGAACAGTGCCACCGGGCAAATCGAACAACGACCCAGACACGGATGCATCAAGTTGCTTGACCTCATATTTACCGCCATAAAGCGTAACGCCTTCTGCCGAAATTGCCTTCAATCCAGAAAGCGCTTCGGCCGATTGCGATAATGAGAACGGGTTGAGAATACCGCTGTTCAGCAGGCCAACTATGCCAGGCCGCGCCGCGCCGGGGGCTGTTGGTGCACGTGGATCGATACCGCCAGATACGGCGCCGGCAACACCCGACGCAGTCGCGGCGGCGGCTGAAGCGAAGGTTCCGCGATAATGGTATCCGCTGCCCAAGACCGACGTTGCTTGGCTGCGGGCGTAAGATCCACCCGCGCGATAGTCCCAGCCGGCCCACAAGGGACCTTCGGCGCCTAAGCCAGCACGCAGGGTTTTGGTGTTTGTTTCATATTCACGCACGTCGCACGCAGTGCAACGCCAGCGATACGAAATTGGCTTACCGTAATTGGGAGCGATTTGCGGAAAAACGCCGACCAGCTTGTTATAAACATCATTATATGTCGCCGTTGTCGTGGCGTTCAGGGGATAATATAGCGGCAAGGTGGTTGCGTTGCCGGAATATTGGTTATTCGAGAAGCGCTTGGATGAATCCGCGTCCGAACCCGTGATTTCAGCATAAAATTGGTGACCACCAAGCTTTGCAGTTGCGCGCCCATAATAAGTTAGCGTGCTCAATGGTTGTTGAAGGACAGCTGCACGGCCCGTATCCCAAGCGCAGGCAAAACGCGCAGAGGTGTTGGCCCACAATTGTTCGTCATATGCCATGCCACCATCCATGGATGCGCAACCCGCGCCGCCTGGAAGGTCTAGAATGTTGATGCCGCCATTGGCGGAGACGGTTGCGCCTGTTTCAAGCAGACTGACACCGCTTAACAGCGAACCGGTTGGCGCAAACAGCGCATTTGAACCTGTTGCGAAAGCTGTAGCAATGGGCGTTCCACGCGTATCCACCGACAGGCCGCGATTAGGCTGATTACCGTTGACGAAACTGCGCTCCGAACCGTTGAGAGCTTTACTATAGCTTTTGCTCACGGTAGCCATGATGTTGAAGCCATCTTCGTCCAGGTCGCCATAGCCACCCGTCGCCGACAGCCGATAAATGTTGCCGCCGCCCGCTTCGGTCACATCTGCAAATTGGTTTAAGACGAGGCCTTGAAAGTTGGTTTTCGTGATAAAGTTGATTACGCCACCGATGGCATCCGTTCCATAGATGGCCGACGCGCCATCTTTCAGGATTTCCACCCGCTCAAGCGCAGCCATAGGAATTTGATTCACGTCGACGGCTGATCCCGTAAGACCATGCGCTGCAACGCGCCGACCGTTCAACAGCACCAGCGTGGAAGCAGAACCCTGACCGCGCAAGTTGGCTGCCGAGAGGCCGTTCGTTCCGCGTTGCGCACCAGAGGTAACATCCGCGTTTGAGGCAAGGTTATCAGCGCCATTTCCGTTGGTGGAAAGATAGGAAATCAGTTGCTCAGGGCTGTTAATGCCCTCACGAGAGATATCGTTGGTTGTGATAATCTGCAAAGGTAACGCGCTCTTCGCAGGATCCTGCTTGATACGCGATCCGGTAACGATAATCGCCGCGCTTTCATCCGCAGCCGTTTCGGAAGCGGCAGGCAAGGATGACGCTTGCGCGAATGCTGGTGCAGTTAGGCACGTGGCTAACAACAATATCGCCGTTTTAGAATAATTCATGAAATGTCCCCTCTTTCATTTGTATAACTCAAACTGTGTTTTATGCCTGCAAACTATGCGTAACAAAAATGCAAAGCAACTATCTTTAGATGCAGTGCACCATTGAAACCGGAGAGAGTTTAAATCAATTCACGCTTTGTCTACTAGGTGGGTTGAAAATCAAGGCGGCAACGGGCAAAAGCAGAATATGCTGTCCCAGAAAACCCGCTATGCCATTCGCGCCATGCAGCATCTTGCGGATCATTATGGTAAAGGCCCTGTCCAGCTTGCGGACATTGCAGAGGCCCAAAAAATTCCACCTAAATTCTTGACCGTCATATTGTCTGAGCTGTCACGCTCTGGCCTGATTGCGTCACAACGTGGCAAGGACGGCGGCTATTGGTTGGGCGTTCCGCCGATCGACATAAGCTATGGCGACCTCATCCGTATCATGCGCGGGTCACTGGCGCTGGTGCCATGTGCAAGCCGTTATGCCCACGAAACCTGCAAGAATTGTGTTGAAGAAGACAATTGCCGCACGCGCGCTTTAATGCTTCAGGTGCGCGATAAAACCGCCAATCTTCTTGATAGCATCAACCTGTCCGATGTCGTGGATGCGGACATCTATCTGCAGGCAGCAGAGTAACCCATCGGTCATCGTTGCTGCCGCTGCGGCTAAACAGTTCCTTGGGCGGCGCAAACAAATTAGCGGGATACAAAGCTGTGGCTAATGTAAGTGCTACTGATTATGGATCCGCATTCCGGAGCAAAGGGCCAGGCTTAGATGTTTGAATATGTTACCAACGTCGATTGGTCTGCGGTTGCGCCTTACATCGCCGTTGGCTTCGCGGCGCAATTGGTCGACGGAGCGCTTGGTATGGCCTTTGGCGTCATCTGCAGCACCTTGCTGGTCAGCGTCATGGGCGTTGCGCCTGCCCGCGCATCGGCGGGTGTGCATTTTGTTGAGATGTTCACCACCGGCGCGTCGGGTATCAGCCATGTCCTACACAAAAATGTCGATTGGAAATTGTTTAGCCGCATCGCCATTCCCGGCGTCATTGGTGGCTGCACAGGGGCCTATTTATTGGCGAACATCCATACGGAGGCCGCCCGGCCTTTTGTTATGGGGTATCTTACGCTGATCGGCTTTTACTTGCTGTATAAGGCATGGAACTTCACGCATGAGCAAAAACCACGCGACCCTAAAGTAACTATGCCGCTGGGCCTTATCGGCGGTTTTCTTGATGCATCGGGCGGAGGGGGCTGGGGCCCTGTGGTCACGTCCAACCTTCTGATTCAAGGCGCCGACCCGCGTAAAACCATCGGCACGGTGAACACGGCAGAATTCTTTTTGACTGTCGCAGTCTCCTTAACCTTCATTCTGACCATCGGATTGGAAGCATTCACCGTCGTGACCGGCGGGCTGCTTATCGGCGGATTGTTGGCGGCGCCATTTGGTGCATTGATCGCAAAGCGGATTCAACCGCGCAAACTGCTGTTTGCGGTAAGTTCCGTGCTCATAGCCACCAGCCTGTTCAGCCTCTACAAAGCGTTGGCCTAATTCCGCACTAAGCTTGCATTTGCAACGCAACCCACATATAGGCGCCCGCTTGTCGTGCATGGTCATCCCTGGAGGCGTGGCGGCAAGGTAACTTTTTTTGGAGAAACAACATGAGCGATCAGCTGACTTTGTCGGCAGAGACGCGCGATCGGGCAGGCAAGGGAGCCTCCCGCGAATTGCGTCGTCAAAACCGAGTGCCCGCCGTAATTTACGGCAACAAACAAGAACCCGAACTCATCCATGTCGAAGAAAAGGCGCTCATCAAATTGTTGATGACTGGCCATTTTTCGAACAGCGTTGTCGAGATCGAACTTGGCGGCAAAAAACAGATCACAATTCCAAAGGATGTTGCATTTCATCCTGTCAGCGATCGTCCAACACATGTTGATTTCCTGCGCATCGTCAAGGGCGCGAAGGTGGATATCGAAGTGCCCGTCGTATTCATCAACGAAGACGCTTCACCTGGTTTGAAGCGCGGTGGTGTTTTGAACATCGTGCGTCACGAACTTGAACTCATCTGCGAAAATGACAAAATCCCTGATGACATCCAAATCGATGTTGCAGGCTTTGACATTGGCGATTCGATCCACATCAGCCACGTAAAGCTGCCTAAGGGTTCGGAAAGCAAGATCACCGACCGTGATTTCACCATTGCGACCATCGTTGCACCATCGGCGCTCAAGTCGACCGAGGGTGACACAACCGCCGAAGGCGAAGCTTAAATCTATCTCCGGGGCTGGGTTTCGGTCCGCCCCGGATATTCCCCCAAGGGATACGCGCGATGCAATTATGGGTAGGTCTCGGTAATCCAGGCGCCACCTATGCGATGCACCGGCACAATATCGGTTTCATGGCGCTTGATGCGCTGGCCGAAATTCACGATCTTCCAATACCTGCCAAGAAATTTTTGGGCTGGGTTCAGGAACTGCGGCTTGGTTCCGACAAAATCATTCTTCTAAAACCCGCAACGTTCATGAACGAAAGCGGCCGCAGCGTGCGCGCAGCGATGGATTTCTACAAGCTTGAGCCCAAGGATGTCACCGTCTTTTATGACGAGCTCGATCTTGCCCCGTTTAAGGTAAAAGTTAAAATCGGCGGCGGCGCGGCTGGCCATAATGGCATCCGCTCTATCACCGACCATATCGGTGCAGATTTCCGCCGCGTGCGGCTAGGCATTGGCCATCCGGGCAACAAAGACCGCGTGACGGGCTATGTGCTCGGCAATTTCCACAAAAGCGAGATTGACGATCTGGCCGACTTGCTGGGCGCAGTATCAGCAGAGGCCGATTGGCTGGCCAAGGGCGATGACGTCCGCTTCATGAACGACGTCGCCATGCGGTTGCAGCAGGATTAGGGCCGTTTAACGCCCACTGTGTCATCGCATTGGATGGACTTGCTGCCGAACGTCGCCTAGGGCCGCTGCATATCATTATTGACGAGGATTTTATGGGTTTCAAATGCGGTATTGTGGGCCTTCCCAATGTGGGCAAGTCCACCCTGTTCAATGCGTTGACCGAGACAGCAGCGGCGCAAGCAGCCAACTATCCCTTCTGCACGATTGAGCCCAATATCGGCAATGTCGCTGTGCCCGATCCCCGGCTGGAAACAATCGCTAAAATCGGCGGCAGTCAGAAGATCATAGAAACGCAGCTTGGCTTTGTGGATATCGCTGGCCTCGTCCGCGGGGCGTCAAAGGGCGAAGGACTTGGCAACCAGTTTTTGGGCAACATTCGCGAGGTGGACGCGATTGTTCACGTCTTGCGCTGTTTCGAAGATGACGACATTCAGCATGTCGACAACAAAATTGATCCAATTTCCGATGCCGAGACGGTGGAAACCGAATTGATGCTGTCCGATTTGGAGAGCCTTGAAAAACGCGTCCCCAACCTCGTCAAAAAAGGCACGCAGGGCGACAAGGAAGCCAAAATCAGTGCGCTTGTGCTTAGCCGTGCGCTTGACCTATTGCGCGACGGTAAGCCCGCGCGCCTGACCAAGCGCGACGATGCCGAAGAGGAACGCCATTTCCAAATGGCGCAGCTTTTGACCGCAAAACCCGTGCTCTATGTCTGCAATGTCGAAGAAGCGAGCGCGGCCAATGGCAATGCGCTGTCCGCCCGCGTCTTTGAAAAGGCAAAAGCAGAAGGCGCCGAAGCCGTCGTCGTGTCTGCCGCGATCGAAGCCGAAATTTCGACAATGCCGCCTGAGGATCGCGAAGTATTCTTAGACGACCTTGGCCTCACCGAAACCGGCCTCGCCCGTGTCATTCGCGCAGGCTATGAATTGCTCCACCTCATCACCTTCTTCACCGTTGGCCCCAAAGAAGCGCGTGCATGGACTGTCCACAAAGGCGCGACCGGGCCAAATGCCGCCGGCGCGATCCACAGCGATTTCGAAAAAGGCTTCATCCGCGCCGAAACCATGGCCTATGAAGATTATGTCCAATATAATGGCGAAGCTGGCGCGAAAGAAGCCGGTAAATGGCGTTCAGAAGGCAAGGAATATCTCGTCAAAGACGGCGATATCATGTTGTTTAGGTTTAATGTTTGAGGTGCATGGCTTTGCGTCGCGACCGCTAAAATAAAAAAGCTTTGGCCAGAAGCTGGCAGAGCAGAAGTTGTTTCAGGGTCTTACTTCAACCCCAGCGCTTCACTTCCGCCCGAACAGCTTCTCCACATCCCCAAGTGCCAACTTCACCCAAGTCGGCCTGCCATGGTTGCACTGCCCACTGTGCGGGGTGACTTCCATTTCGCGCAAGAGTGCGTTCATTTCGGCGACGGACAAGACACGGCCTGCGCGGACGGAGCCGTGGCAGGCCATAGTTGCGGCGACATGGTCAATACGCTCCTTAAGCGATAGCGCGTCGTCATAAGCTGCAAGATCGTCGGCGAGATCCTCAAGCAACCCCTTGGTATCGCCATCGCCGAGCACGGCGGGCGTTGCGCGCACGAGCATTGCGCCGGGTCCGAAGCGTTCGACATCCAACCCGAAGGCGGATAGTTCCTCAGCGCGCGCCTCAAGCCGGTCACAGCCGGGTTCTTCCAACTCCACCACCACTGGCAGAAGCAGCGCCTGCGATGGCACTGCGCCGCCCGCTGCGGCCATGGCCTTGCGCATGCGTTCAAGCACCAGCCGTTCATGCGCGGCGTGTTGGTCAACGATGACAAGGCCGTCTTCGGCTTCGGCAACGATATAGGTGTTGGCGACTTGTCCGCGCGCAACGCCAAGCGGATTGCGCCCGCAGTCGGGGACGGGTTCGTGCGCCTCGGCGGCTCTGCCCCATAAGGGCGCGAGGTCTTCGCCGGGGATCGCGCCTATATCGGCAAAGCTGCTGCGGTTTTCATAGACCGACGGATAGCTGTGCCGTTGGCCATATTGCCCCTGATAGGCGGTTGCGCCCAAAGTGGCAGGGCGCGCAAATATGTCGCCTTGCGCGGTCTGAATCGGTTCCTGCTGCCATGCGGAGAGTGCGTCAGCCGAGGGCCTTTGCACGGCGCGAAAGCCCGATTGATCCAACGCATGGCGCAGGCCCGATACTATCATTCCGCGGATGAGCGCTGGGTCACGAAAGCGCACCTCTGTCTTGGCTGGGTGGACGTTTACATCTACCAAAGTTGGCGGCAGGTCCAAAAACAGGGCAACCACGGCATGCCGGTCACGCGCCAGCATTTCGGCATAAGCCCCGCGCACCGCGCCGATGAGAAGCCTGTCCTTTACAGGACGACCATTGACGAACAGAAACTGATGATCGGCAACGCCGCGATTATAAGTCGGCAGGCTGGCAACCCCGCCAAGCCGCACACCCTCTCGCTCAAAATCCAAGGCAACGCTGTTGTCGATAAGTTCGCTGCTAGTCAAAGCCGCCACACGTTCAGGCCGCGCGGAGGTAGGCTGCACCGCCAACACACGCCGCCCGTCATGTTCGACCACAAAACCAATGTCCGGCCGCGCCATCGCAAGCCGCTTCATAGTGTCCAGAGCAGCGGCATATTCGGCGCGCGCGCTGCGCAGGAATTTGCGCCGTGCGGGCACATTGCCGAACAGGTTTTCAACCCGCACCCGCGTGCCATGCGGTAAAGCGGCCGGTCCCTCCCCCGTCACCACGCCATGATCCACCGTTCGAGTCCAGCCTTCGGCGCCTACCGGCCTGCTTTCCAGGGTCATTTTTGACACGCTGGCAATGGAGGGCAAAGCCTCACCCCGAAAACCCAGCGTCGAGACCATTTCAATATTTTCATCGGGCAATTTCGATGTTGCATGCCGTTCAAGCGCCAATGCCATGTCCGAGGGCGACATGCCACAGCCATCGTCAGTGACTTCAACCAGATCAATGCCACCTGCGCTCAAGCGCACGATGATATTTCGCGCGCCCGAATCGATGGCGTTTTCAACCAGTTCCTTCAACGCGCTGGCTGGTCTTTCAACCACTTCACCGGCGGCAATCCGGTTGACGAGATTTTCGGGGAGCCTTCTTATTGACATCTGTAGGTTCCTAGCCCAAGCGCACTCCTCAAGCGACTCCTTAATAGTACGCAATCCAGCCAAATATCTGTTTTGTAAAACAGCAAATTCCGCTAGGATCGCGCGATTATTTGGGCGTGCTCCAAAGGACTCTCACCAAACCGGACTGGGTGGATATTACATGGTATTTGGCAAGTTTTTCCGTTTCGCATCGCAGGATATGGCAATTGATCTCGGCACCGCCAACACGGTGGTTTATGTCCGTGGCCAAGGCATTGTCCTTAACGAACCTTCGGTTGTGGCGATTGAAACGCTGAATGGTATCAAGCGCGTGAAGGCGGTTGGCGACGACGCGAAGCTGATGATGGGTAAAACCCCGGACAGCATCGAAGCCATTCGCCCGTTGCGTGATGGCGTGATTGCCGACATTGATGTTGCCGAGCAGATGATCAAGCACTTCATCCACAAGGTACACGGCAAGCGCCACATGTTTAGCTATCCTGAAATCGTCATTTGCGTTCCATCGGGATCAACCTCAGTTGAACGCCGCGCGATTCGCGACGCGGCCTCAAATGCGGGTGCGTCTCAGGTGTTCCTTATCGAAGAACCTATGGCGGCTGCCATTGGCGCAAATATGCCGGTAACTGAACCCATTGGTTCGATGGTTGTTGATATTGGCGGTGGTACGACTGAAGTTGCTATCCTGTCCTTGCGCGGCCTTGCTTACACAACCTCCGTTCGGACCGGTGGTGATAAGATGGACGAGGCGATTGTTTCCTATGTTCGACGACACCATAACCTGCTTATCGGGGAGGCAACCGCCGAGCGGATCAAGAAGGATTTTGGAACCGCTCGTCCGCCAGCCGATGGCATTGGCGAGACGTTGCACATCAAGGGCCGCGATCTTGTAAACGGCGTGCCGAAGGAAATTTCGATTAATCAGGGGCAGATTGCCGAAGCCTTATCGGAACCGATCGGCACCATCCTCGAAGGTGTGCGCGTTGCGCTTGAAAACACTGCGCCAGAATTGGCAGCTGACATCGTAGATCAAGGAATTGTTCTTACAGGTGGCGGCGCTTTGATGGCCGGTCTTGACGAATTTCTGCGTGATGAAACCGGCCTGCCCGTTATGGTTGCCGAAGACCCGTTGACGTGCGTTGCTATCGGCACTGGCCGAGCCATGGAAGATCCGATCTTCCGCGGCGTCCTGCTCACCGCCTAAGGCGAGGTTAGGATGGCGCCGCCACCGCATCGGCGCCCCGGATTTTCCCGGAAGGCGCAATATAGCCTGTTCGTAACCTATGTGGCGGCGACTGCAGGGACATTAGTGGCTGCGCTGCTTCTGTCGATATCGGTCGTTGATCCAACTGGCTTTGCGGCTCTTAGGACCTTTGGCGCAGAAACCACCGCCCCGATCGCGCGTATTTTCAGCGCGCTTCGAGTGTCCACACAAGGTATTACGCATAATGCTTCCGCCTATATAGATGCTGCCTCAAAAAATGTGACGCTCGAAAAAGAAGCACGGGCCAACCGGAGCAAATTGATCGAGGCGCGCGCGCTTCGCGTTGAAAATGCGCGGCTGCGGGGGTTGCTAAAACTAACCGACGAAGGCGAGCAGAAAATCGCCGTTGGCCGGCTCATTAGCTCTACCGCATCCAGCACGCGGCGGGTCGCGACCTTGTCGGTCGGTCGCAATTATGGTGTGGAACGTGCGCAACCAGTGCGGGGCCCCGCGGGGCTCATAGGCCGTGTTATTGAAGTCGGCCCAACAACTGCCCGAATTCTGTTGGTAACGGACGCCGAAAATCTGGTGCCCGTGATGCGCGTGAGTGACGGCCTACCTGCATTTTCAGCAGGGCTTGGCAACGGAACAGTTCTCATCAAGCCGCTAAACTTGGGCGAAAGCCCGTTTAGGGTGGGTGACGTGATTGTAACCTCCGGCAATGGCGGCTTGTACCGCCCGAACATTCCCTTTGCCCGCGTCATTCGCAAAACCAGCGATGGTGCGTTGGCCATCCCTTTTGCTGACCCCGGCAACACGCCTTATGCAATCGTCGTGCAACAATATCAGGGCGAAGCCCGAGCGGCCCAACAAGCTGCCGCCCCTGACGGCAAGACCAAAGAGATTAAAGAGTGAAAATTCCGGTAACCGCTATCCGCCTCCCGACACGGCCGGGACGCGAATATGAAAGCCGTTTTGACCGCGAACAATCGTTACTGAAAATGTTGGCGATCCCGATTGCCTCGGTCATTGTGGCGTCGATGGTCACGACCTTGTCCATATTTACAGCGGAACCGTTGTTGCCGCCCTTCGGCCTTTTGATGATGTTCGGTTGGCGCTTGATGCGTCCTGGCTTGCTTCCCTTGTGGTCTGGCATTCCCTTTGGTTTGATGGACGATCTTTTCAGTGGTCAGCCCTTCGGTAGCGCTGGCCTGCTTTGGTCCCTTGCGATGCTGGCTCTCGAGATTATCGATTCACGCGCCATCTGGCGTGATTTTTTTCAGGACTGGCTCATTGCATCCTTGCTCATAACGGCCGTTTTACTTGGCGGCTTGTGGATCGCTGGCCTTGCCCACGCAGCACCTGAACCGAGTTTGTTAATACCCCAGATTATATTGTCGATATTGCTATATCCACTCGTCGTGCGCATATGTGCGCGTCTCGACAGCTGGCGATTGGCAACATGAAAATCGAAAAGCAAGCCACATCAGGGCAGCTTGATTTCACCTTCTCACGACGTGCCGTTTTTGTCGGCGGCGTGCAGGCAGCTATTGGCCTGACTGTGGCTGCGCGTATGTCTTATATCGCAGTCGCCGATAATGAAAAATACGAGCTATTGGCCGAAAGCAACCGCGTTAATCTGACTATCATTCCCCCGCGCAGGGGCTGGTTCGTGGACCGATATGGCAAACCAATTGCCACCAACCGCGCCGACTTTCGGGTCGACATCATTCCCGATCGGCTGGTGCGAAAAGATGAAACAGTCCGCACGCTGGCGGAATTGCTGACGCTTTCCACCGATGATGTTGACCGTATTCACCGCGAGCTCAAGAACGCGCAAGGGTTTCAACCTGTGCAAGTTGCCGCCGGCCTGGATTATGAACGATTTGCCGCCGTCAGCGTCCGCTTGCCTGACCTTCCCGGTGTAAGCCCGCGTCAGGGTTATTCGCGCTTTTACCCAAGCGGCGCAGCCGTCGGTCATCTGATTGGCTATGTTGGCACCGTATCGGCCGAGGAATATCAGAAGAGCAAAAAGCCGTTGCTGATTACGCCAGGGTTTAAGGTCGGCAAGGACGGCCTTGAAAAGACGTTAGAAGACCGTTTGCAGGGCGAACCGGGGGCAAAGCGCACGGAGGTTACCGCGCGTGGCAAAATTATCCGTGACCTCGCCACACGACCCGACATTCCTGGAAAGCCGGTCCAACTCACGATCGACATTGATCTGCATAATTATGCTGCCCGCCGGCTTGGTCTGGAATCAGGATCAGTTGTTGTGTTCGATTGTCTCACAGGCGACATTCTAACCATGGCATCAATGCCCTGCTACGATCCCAATAGCTTTTCCGATGGCATTGGCCGAGTCGAATGGAAAATGCTGAACAGCGATGACCATATCCCCATGCTGAACAAGGCGCTTCAAGGACTATATCCGCCTGGCTCTACATTAAAACCAGTCGCTGGCCTTGCGATGTTGCGCCAAGGTATCGACCCTGATGAAACGGTTGTCTGCAACGGCGGGTATCGACTTGGCAATCGCGTGTTCAAATGCCTCGGGCGCCATGGCGCAGTGGACATGCGCACGGCTATCATGAAAAGCTGCAATACCTATTTTTATGCGATGGGGCGTCGGATCGGTTATGACAATATCGCCCCTGTCGGGCGGGAGTTAGGCCTTGGTCAGGAATTTTCGCTGCCTTTCCCTTCGCAACGCTATGGCACCGTGCCCGACAGCGCTTGGAAAATGCGCAAATATGACCAAAAATGGACGGAATCAGACACGCTCAACGCGGTCATTGGACAAGGCTATATCATCGCAAGCCCATTTCAATTGGCTGTGATGGCTGCACGCATTTCCTCTGGCTTGCATGTGGAGCCCGAAATATTGTTGAAAAAACGGGTCGCGCCCAAGCCCCTCTCCTTTCCAACCGAACATCTTGATGTTGTACGAGACGGCATGAACTTGGTTGTCAATGGCGCCGGCACAGCCGTGCGCAGCAAACTGCAGCTTGAAAACATAACGATGGCGGGCAAAACCGGCACCGCGCAAGTGCGCCGCATCGCAGGGGCGCAACGCGGACAATCCGGGGCATGGAAATATCGTGATCACGGGCTTTTCGTATGTTTTGCTCCCGTTGCCGCACCGCGGTACGCCGCATCAGTTGTTATCGAACATGGCATGGGTGGCGCGCGTGCAGCAGCACCCATTGCAAAAGATGTTCTGACCTTCTTGTATGACCGTGCGCAGGCCATGGCTTCGCTGGAAGCGCTAGAGGCAGGCTGGGGCGGTAATATCGAACAACGTATGGCGGCCAAATACCCGACGTTCCAGGGGCAGCCCGCCGCGCCGCCGCCGCTGGATCCGACAATATGAACGGCATAGTCCCCGCGCCCATCGCCGCCTTGCCCTGGCGCGTAATCTTCATTCTGATGGCGTTGGTGGGCTTTGGCGCAACCGTCTTATACTCGGCAGCTGGTGGTCATCTGGAACCATGGGCAGGCAAACATGTCCTGCGCTTTATCGCGCTCCTCGTCCTGGCGATCGCGATGTCGCGGATGCCGCTGGGATTTTGGAAATCAATAACTTTCCCATTGTACCTGCTGCTTTTGCTCTTGCTCGTGGTCGTCGAACTCATGGGTTTTGTCGGCGGCGGAAGTCAGCGTTGGATCAACCTGGGCTTTATCACGCTACAGCCTTCCGAATTAATGAAGCCAACGATGGTGCTGGCCGCTGCATGGTTTTTCGACCGACTTCCACCAAACCGGATATACGGCATCGAAGCGATATGGCCGCTTGTTTTAATCCTGATCCTGCCAAGCGCGATGGTTATCATCCAGCCGGATTTTGACGCCGCTATCGCTTACGCCTTTGGGCTTGGCGTTGTGGGCTTCATGGCGGGCCTACCGCTGATCTACTTCATCGGCGCTGGCGCGGCCCTCGCGGTTGTTGCGCCATTGGTCTATTTTTTTGGTATGAAGGCGTATCAGCAAGACCGGGTTCTGATTTTTCTCAACCCTGAAAATGACCCTCTTGGCACCGGCTATCATATCACCCAGTCAAAAATCGCGATTGGATCAGGTGGCATTTTTGGCAAGGGCTTTGGCAATGGCACACAAAGCCATCTCGATTATCTTCCCGAAGGTCATACAGACTTTGTCTTTGCGACAATGGCGGAAGAATGGGGCATCGTTGGCGGCTTTTTCATCCTGTTCCTCTATTTCATGCTTATGCGCTGGGGCTTAAACGTTGCGGTGCAGAGCAAGACGCGATACGGAAAATTGGTCGCCGCGGGCCTGACCTGCACGATATTTTTCTACATCATGATCAATTTACTGATGGTGGTTGGCCTCGCCCCAGTCGCTGGAATACCTCTGCCCTTCGTCAGTCATGGTGGATCGTCGATGCTGACGATGATGTTATGCGTGGGCATCATCATGTCCATCGAACGCCATCCTGGCTCAAAGCATGGTCAATTCCAATAAATCCCGCAGGCGTGCTTGACAAAGGCCGCGAATAGCATCAAAGGCGGCGCTCCAAACGGGACTGCGCATCTGGCCATCCCGAAATGGGGACGCTTAGCTCAGTTGGTAGAGCAGCTGACTCTTAATCAGCGGGTCGTGGGTTCGAACCCCTCAGCGTCTACCATTTTTCCTATATACTTCATATGGTTATGAAGATTTTTGTCATGCCA
>Ga0315899_10001511_pt1 | contig 26503 bp, 20 predicted proteins | sample LakEriMetagenome_2_FD_203518 | JGI IMG/M metagenome (GOLD analysis project Ga0315899, IMG submission 203518) | Freshwater fungal communities from buoy surface, Lake Erie, Ohio, United States - Buoy 4 MA112 | ecosystem: Environmental > Aquatic > Freshwater > Lake | place: USA: Lake Erie, Ohio... | reverse complement strand
TCGATGGGATCACCGGCAAGAATGTGTTCTTTTCGCTTAAGGTGATCGATCGATCCGAGAAGATTGGCCGAATCTTAGGGGTCGCAGACAACCTTAGGCCCATCCAAACCGGCAAGCAGACCGAAGCGGGCCGACGGGGGATTTTGCCCGTCGAAGCCGTATCGCTAGGCCAACGGCTATGGAGGTTGGAGTTTCGCGAGCATGATGTTTTTCTGTTGGTCAATCAAGACGTACCCGGGTTATCCGAGCGGATGCGATCGGATCCAATGATTTATTCGCTGGTTTATCCTGAGGTGATTCGCAGGGTCTTGTCCAAAGCGATCGATGAGAACGTCGACTTGGACGAGGACGACGACCGTTGGCAGACATTGTGGCTCAAGTTCGGGCGCAATCTCCATCCAGCGCGGGAGAATCCGCCCAGTGCTCAGGAGGACGAAGACGCCGAGGAGTGGATCGACCAAGTCGTCGACGGTTTCTGTCAGATGCATGGATTGAGGGACCGGTTTGCCAGCGCGCTGAAGGGGAGTGGTTCCGATGAGTAAGACGCTAGTAAGGCGCTTCAATGCCGATGGCATCGAGGCGTTTCGACGTGAGTTGGCAGAGTGCCGAACCGCACCGACTCGGGACATTCCACTGGAGATGCTCACCGATCCGAAGTTGACCGAATCGGTATTGCCTGCAGTGGAGATCGAGCCACGGGGGTTCAAGACCAAGGGGGATGCGGCGGTCTATTTCCATCAGATATTTGCGGGGATTCCCAAGCAGCCGTTGTTGGAGGATGCCGGGTTATGGACATGGCTAAGCCTGTATTACTTCGACATTGTCTGTCCGAAGCAGTCTGGGATTCGCAAGGTTCGCAACGACTACACGTATGTGTATGAGGCCAAGAGCATAAGGCATTTCTATCGACACTTGTTGTTTGTGTCATGGCGAACGTTGGACATTGCCCCGACGCACAATCGATTGTTGCTCAGCACGAAAATCTCGTCATTGGATAAGTTTTCCTCGGAGGTTATCCATCGTTTGTACATGACGCGGATCCCGTGCTTCTTCGAGGTGCTCGACAGGTTATACTGGGACGAAAAGCGAGGCCGATCTCGCCCGGGGGTAACACATTTTGGCAAGGTTACCGCAGGCAACTTGGCCCATCGCTTACCGATTCGGATACGGCAATTGGAGAAGACCTACGATTTGCATTCGCTGACTGCCGATCAACTGCTCTTGCTGCTCGGAGAAGAATTTCAGTTCGATGCCGACACGACAACGCAGTTGAAGCTGTCGTTCGGGCAGGAGTGATCGTGCTGGCGCGTTCATTGTGATCGTACAGCGGTCAACTCCGTTTCTCTGCGCCGTGCAGCTTGCAAATTGAGCTTAGACGGGGCAACGCTATGGCCATCCCGAGTACCTGATTCCGGAGGGATCGAAGCAATTAGCCTAGCCTGCGGCGCAATCTTCTTCCAACCGCTCGACCGCTAGTCCGCACACTGATATTCGCTAATAACAAATCTCGACAACCGCTTGGCCCCCCTTCGCCACCGGGGCTTTGACCGGGGGAGAAAGGGGCGGGGGGGCTGAGGGGGCCGACCGCGCGTAAGGCTGCTTGGCTGTTTGGTTTTAGCCCGGAGGGCGGCAGTTCTCTGCCGGTGTGCGTAAGCCGCTGGACTTAGGCCCCCCAACACCCTTAAAAGCCCGGAGGGCGGCACTTCTCTGCCATTAGTGCGTAAGCCACCGGACTGCGGCCTCCACCAGGGCTTTGGCGGGGGGGGTGAGGGGGAAGACCGCGCGCAAGGTTGTTTGGGTAGTAGATCTTGCGCAGAGATCCGGATGCTTGGCTATTCGCATCCTGCGAGTTACCGCATTCTTTCGGGGAGGGCGTGGCCTATGGCGATGTCCGCCGTACCAAGAGCAACAATCATTCCCCAATGGCCCGGAAAGGGACTTGTTGCGAAACAAAAACTATTTACTCGCGTTGTTCGTTCCCGTGCCTAGGCACTTAGTGCACTTTCCCCCTACGCCTTTGCCATCACAAACGGGACAAGGGGCATCGACAAATCGGGTTCCATACATCGGCTCTCCTCGGATCCCTCTTGCTTCAAGTGACTTCACCGGTACCGAAACGACGCCACGATTGCAGCGATTGGGGCAACGGAAGCGACCTTTACCACCGCAGTTTGTACACCACGGTTCGTAAGGACAATTCAGGCTCAGGAGCACGTTGGCGAAGACTGGATCTTGGGTGAATCGCTCCTTGATCATTTTTTGGCCATCGCCATGAAGTCTCAGCAATTCATCCAAATCATTCACCGGTGGGGGCGGATCGACATTGAGTGAAAAATGCATGTAGCCTTCTCGAAGAGGCTTCGATGATTTCGCGAACGATTTGCTAACCAATTCGTCGAGCAACCCCATCAATTTTTTTGCGACTTGAAACTTCTCTAAGCGGCTCTGATTTTCATCCTGAATGATCTTTGCGTTATGAATCAAAAATTCCGGAGGACTCGGCCCGATCGCGGCGGCCTCGCTGAGCAATCGTACTGCGAGATTCCCATTGCCCTGTCGCCACAAGACGATCGCGTAATTGTTGCAGCAGGTCACATAAGTCGCAGGAGTCAGATCCGGAAGAATCTTCTCCCGAGCACTGATCGCTTTGTAGGACTTCTCGAAAAAAGTTTCTGCGATCTCATACTCGGGGGTTGTGCACGCGGTCGCAATTCCGGAAAGCAGCAGTCCATAGGGTGACTTGGGGTAGCGCACCTGAAAGCCCCTTACCTCCTCGGTGCTCGGGTAATTACCTTGTTGCATCTTATCCCAAATCGATTTGGTCTGCTCATACTGCTGCGCATCGCTGTGTACCGAAGGAAGGATTTCCAAATAGTCCAGATCGAGTTTGGATAGCTGAGATTTCTTTACAAGCTTTTCTTGATTGCTGTTGGGCAGGCGAATCAGTACGTTATGGGGATTGATACGTAGAAGAGTGCCATGAATCTTTCGACCTTGCTCACCGGCCTCGGTCCAATCCCGTTGAATCTCAGGAATTTGCGATGACTCCGTGGTGGAGGCATCCTCAGACTGTTCTTGGCCAATTGCGATTTCGGAAGCTCTAATGAGCAAAACAAAGCACCACAAGAAACGACCGGACCTTAGGCCAAGCAGGTGGTTCATATTTTTTCTCGGAAATACTGGAGATAATGAATACTGAGGGAAATAGCCGATCCAACCGACGGATTAGGATCAACGAAATTCGGTATGTCAGTTCGTTCGCAATCCTATAAGATTTCTGGATTTGTGCAAGTGTTCGCTAAAGCATACCGTTTGGACGATTCGGTTTTCCTCCGATCCAGATTCGCGAGCCTTGAACACGCATCGTTCGTGGGCGTAGAAAAGTGGATAGCGAACTGGATAGCGGATCGGCTGAAGCACTAGAGTTCAAGGGTTTTCAGGGCTCGAAGTACCTTTTTGAGCTCCACGTGTCGGAACCGGATACCGCCAATCGTTGAGCCAGGAATCCAGGCGAAGAGCAATCCCCCGATTCCGCTCGAGGCGGTAGAAAAATGGATCGTGTTGAGATTCAACCAGCGATCGATGACCCCCGAATTGATCGAGATTTCCTGTACGTTCTTTACCCATGCGATCTTGATCGCACGATTGAATATCCCTGATCGGATGACGATCTTGTCACGAGTGATCACATAGAACGTGTTCTTCCACGAAAGGTGCAGCAGCACAAAGGGTATCGCTACTCCGATCGTCGACAGGAGGATTCCGAGCATGAGTTCGAGTGAGGAACTTACGAACAGAAGGTAGTAGATTTGAAACAAAATCAACAGGAGAAAGGGAATCGTGGCCAGGAGCATCATAAATCTCAAAAGGAACTTTGCTGTTCCCGACGGATGGCTAGCGTACACAATCGCATTCGTATCGACAACCTCGGCAATGTCCGAGGGGATCTCGCCGATTTTAGGCCGAACGGCTTCAATCACTTCTTTGGCCAACCCTTTGGTTCGCGTCGAAAAAGCGGTTTCGCTCTCGAAGTGACCAAAGGGCGGTTCGCCAAAGGACTCCTTTTCGGAATTCGGGAAATCAAGAGGGGGTGGTAAGCTATCAAGGCGACTGCTCAGATCCGTATTCTTCGACTCTAAATCGGCCGGATCACCGGAATCGGTTCGTTGCTCTTGGACCCGGCCCTGCGCAAGAGAAAATCGCGTTTTGCAGGATGAGCAACTGACCATGGTGCTTTTGGGCAGATTGACGGTTTTCGTAGACGTTAATTTGGCAAAGCATGTCGGACAGACCAAACGTTCGGAAATCGGGGTGCTACTCACGGGGCGCTCGCATCGATAAAACTAAGGAAATGACTTCTTCGTCGGCTCCCATCGAGCCAACTCACGAGCCGATAAGTATCCTTGTGCTTGTGACACCTCTGGTCACAGATCCAGAATTTTCTAAAAAATTTCTGGTTCCTATTTTGCGATGTGACCATTTTTTCTTATCGCAATTGGTTTTGAGCGGGTTTTTATCTGTTACAATTCGGCTTGCAAGTTTGCGAACTTCCGTCCGATCACATCTTGTCCTGTCATGCCCCTCTTAAAGCTTACCCCCTCGTTTTTAACGTTCATCCTAACGCTTGCAGTATCCTTGCACGCGATGGGACTGCGTGAAGCCAAGGAATCCCATAAACTCACCGTCGCCCATGCGATCAATGAGGTAGCCAAGGGGATGGCCAGCCAGATCCAAATCGCACTGAAGAAAAAGGACTTCGCTGCGGCCGAAGCGATCAACGACTCTTTGAGCGATTTCCTCTCAAGCGATGACAAGCCCGCTTCGCTGATCAACGTTCCGGAAATCGCCGAACAATATGCTACAAAACGCAAGGACTCCGCACGGATTGTTTTTCAAATGTATCGCGATGAACTGAGTTCCTCACGCCTTGCGTCGGATCCGATCCAAGAGGAAATGGACGAATTCATCAAGATGGAAACCGATGCCCAAAGGCTAAGTCAATCGGTAGACAACGATTCGAAAACTTCTCCGGTGCCCACAAAAAAACCAAGTCAAAGTCTCAGAGATTCCCTTCCCAGGAAAGCCTCCAAGACGTCACCCGAGGCTCCAATGTCTAACACCAAGAAACCATCGACCAAGCCCAATGCCCGACCCTCGGGTCAAGTCGATCCATCGATCCTGACGCCCGAGCGAATCCAGCAAATGGACGATCGGATCGTGGGAATCCAAGACGAGTACCTCTCCAAGTTCGATGGAGCAACGACCGATATCCAGCGGCAGAAGGTCGCCAGCGCGCACCGAGATGCTGCGATTGAGGAATGTTTTGGAGCGACAACTTCGATGCACATCGAAATCGATTGCGAACTTATCAACAGTCGAGCCACCTCTGGAGAGTATGCCATCACCTACCAAGTTCGTAGTAGCTCACTTCCGTCGCACCCCGGCTTTACGGAGATGACCCTGCCCAAGTCGTACAGGAAGCTTGCCGAAGCTTCTGCTGGAACGAAATTTCGCATCCATGTCCCCGTCGCGGTGCTCGATGGATCCAATCCGGACCGTGTTTCGCAACTCTGGGAGAGCGAAAGCCGATTTCCTAAGGGAATCGGTTTTGAAAAGTCTACGGTGCTGATCGGCGATTTGCCGGATAGGGGGTTCGGCAGCAAGCGAACAAAGTCCGGATCCGGCGGCTACCCGCTGATGAATCTGAATGTTGCTCTTTACTCCTTTTGGTTCCTCGCCTCGATCGAATCGGATGAAATCCCGGATTTGCCCGAATTCAATCCCCCAGAAATTCCTGAGCTTGGAGGGTCCAAAAGGCGGTAAACCCGTTGTGTGTTTCCATTTCCGCAAGTGTTCGCTATACTAGAGTCTTCCTGTCTGCCGATCCGATTGCCTACAAACGGCCTGTTGGACAGGATCAATCCGCTATGTTTTCGCCCCATCTGTCCTCGCCCTTTCTATCTTCGCCTTATCTTCGCCCCGCTCATCTTCGCCGTTTGATATGCTCGAAAACTCCCCGTCTTACACGATTCGTAGCCGAATTACCTGCCCGCATTGCTGGCACGATTTTTCGCCAGAAGAGTCTTTATGGATTGCAACCGACCATCCCAATCTCTTCGGCGATCCTCGTCTGGGTGATCAACAAACAATGCGGTTCCTACCATCGCGCTTCACCCACGATGGCGAAGCGATCGATCCGGAAGGACAAAAGACGACGCGGCTTGCCTGTCCAGCTTGCCATCTGGAAATCGCAAGGCCCCTGTACCAAATCGCTCCCGTGTTTTTTTCGATTCTAGGTGCCCCCGCCTCGGGCAAAAGCTACTTTCTTGCGTCGATGAGCTGGCAGCTTCGGCAGCTTCTGCCCAGCCGCTTTTCCATCGCGATGACCGACACCGATCCGGTGTCCAACGCCCGACTCCACGAATACGAGGAGCAACAATTCCTCAACCCCGATCCAGATGCTTTGGTCTCCATCGCAAAAACCCAGCTCGATGGGGATCTTTACGATCGTGTGAACATGGGCACGCATGTCGTTAGCTACCCACGACCGTTCCTATTTACTCTGCAGCCGATGGCATCGCATCCGAATCACCCGAAATCCAACGCGGTGTCTCGGATCATGTGCCTCTACGACAACGCTGGCGAGCATTTTTTGCCAGGTAGCGACTCGTCGACGGCCCCGGTCACCAGGCACCTTGCCCTGTCCCGCATGCTCTTTTTTCTCTTCGATCCGACCCAAGACACACGCTTTCGCCGGGCCAGTGAAGGAAAATCGACCGACCCGCAGATGCAAAACCGCTCGGCACGGCTGGCTCGCGAGAGTGTCACCCGCCAAGACACGATCCTCCTGGAGGCGATTCAACGTGTGCGCCGGCACGCTGGCCTGCGGGATGACCAAATGGATCAACGCCCGTTGGTCATCGTCGTCACGAAATGGGATAGTTGGAAGGATTTGCTTCCTGGGGTTTCGAATGAGCCACCCTATCGCAAGGCCAGCACCAGTCCGCTGCACGTGCTCGACGGGGACCGTATCGAGGACGTCTCGCAGCAAGTCGGTAATCTACTTCGGCGATTGACGCCCGAAATCGTTGCGGCTGCGGAGGGATTTACGAATAACTTGATCTTTATCCCCGTCAGCGCTACGGGCTGCGCCCCCGAACACGATGCCCAAACGGGTGCCTTCGGGATGCGTCCAAACTCACTGAATCCCTATTGGGTCGAAGTCCCCATGCTCTATGCACTGAGCCAAGGGTGCACAGGCCTGATCGGAATGGCCAACCGTAAGAAGTAACACCCGGAGTCCAACGCCCATGAACGCGGAACTGCTTTACACCTCGGCGCCCCAAGGGCTCAAGCAGGGGAGTCGTGGATTCTGTACGGTCCTTAGCACCGTCGGGATGCCGCTCAACATAGCCACGAAACTCGAATCGCTCAGCGGATATCGCCATTTGCATCCATCCGGAACGCCCGACGCGGCGAAAAACCCGGTGAACCACTCGCACCTGAAGCTCACCGTAGGGGGTCGCACGCTCTCGGTGATTTCCCGAATCTCTGACTACGGACTCGACTACAGCCAGAGAACCAACAAGCTTGCCCATCACATCGTCGTCGACTCGCCGATGCCAACCTGCGGACCTGCGGCGCTGCTTGGGGATTCGTCGGTGATCCGATCCGAATGGGACGGGAACTGTGTGAATATCCCTACGCCTCCGGCGTTCCCTGCGCTGTCGGTCGAACCTGCTGTATGCCGAGCGTGGGAGTCGATAGCGGGCGATGCAGGATGGGCCGGGGTCGTTGCGAATGCTTGGTTAAACAACGCGAGCAAACCGATCTTCCTGATTTTTTCCGAAGACCAATCGCCGGAAATATTGCCGCTGATCGCTGAGGCTATTGCGATTCTCCCCCCCTCGAAGCGGTGGCAAGCCACCTTTGGAACTTACGTCACCAACTTGCCTCCGGATGTCGACTGCAAGGTACGGTGTGTCGTAGCCGGCAGCGACGAGGCGCGGATGGCAAGCGCCCGGGGAGTGGTGATCGACTTGACGCAACCCTGCGGTCCTGCCCCGTCGAGCGAAGCTGCGACCGCCGCCCGCAATGGCACTTGCGTTGGCGCGCTTTCCAACGTCCCACCATTGCATGGAAGCTTGGAAGTTGACGAGGAACACCCCCCAGCGATCGGTGATACGATCGAAGATTCGGAACCCACCGATTTCGATCCCGAGCGACCCTTTGGAACACAATCGGCTGGCCCTCCACCAACAATCCGATCTGGAACAGGGCGAATCGCCCCGACACTGAAGCAAGAAAATAACAATCGTACCAACAAAAACAAGCTTCCCTTTGTTGTGACTGCGGTGCTTGTATCTTTTATCGCGATTGCAGTATCTGGATTCGTATTTTTCAAACAAAACTCAAGCGAATTGGTGACGGCCTCTCACGCGACGAATCCCAGCCCCGATCATATCGAACAATCGATTTCAATGGGGAAAGGAGATCCAAATGAAACCGCAGCGGATAAACAACCAGATAAAAAAACGACTAAATCGCAACCGCAAGCTGACAATGCTGCGAAATCAACAGCCGCCGATAAAAAAACTGGAGGAATGACGTCTCAGCCGCCCCCTGATGAATCGAAAAAGCCTGATCCAACGCCAACCGTTCGCCTTGATCAGAAGAAAATACATGTTAAGCTATCTTCGTTTTATCTAACCTATGGGTCTGACCAACAAAAGAGGATTCCCCTAACCGCGGGTATTCCAAATTCCCTAATAGATGCTACTGCCTCCTATCAAAGCGAAGACCCAAAAGAGCAAGAGATTTTCCTTGAGCTAACAAAAGACACCAATCGCATCGAATGGGCATGGGAGGAATTGTACGAATCCAGGGCCAATTGGAGTGTTTTAAAAAATCAAAAGACGTCGTCTTTTATTGTTGGTTCTGAGAACAAGCCAAAAACAAAATTTCGAGCTATACTAAAAATCAAAAACGCGGGTGCTTTTATCCAGAAAGACGAATGGATATCTGGAGTATCTGAGAGCTCAGAACAGACTATCGACTATATTAAACTCAGAGTAATCGCGAGACAACTATTGAGTAGCCCGGACGACAACGATGTAGTTGCCGATTTACCAGATTTTCTTCCGGTCGAGTACAAGCTTTCTTTTCTGGGTAGTCGCAAATCAAAATCCGCAAGTGACGAGAAAAACAATCGAATCACATTCAGTAATCTACGTACGATTTTCAAGCAGTCTGAAGAAGAAGATGTATTCGACCAATGGGATTTGTCTGTGAAGCATCTAGACGCTGTTAACAAATTAAGGGACGAGCTTAAAGATCGATTTATTCGCAGCTCAAAACTGTTCAAGACAGCTTGCGATAAATACGAAAACTTGCCAGGCCACATAAAACTCTCGATGTCAATTTTCCTATTAGGCCTACAAGATTTACTTCGTACTAATTTAGCGGAAGAATACAAGATCGACTACTTTTCATCATGGTTCCCTGGACCTTTGGTTGCATGGGCCGAAAAACACAAATCTCCAGAAATCATAAAAGACTTTAGCAAAGTTGAAAAAACCCAGATGCAAGACGTGCAAATTGACAACGAAGCGAACGGAATTCTTTTGAAATACTGGGTCGGGGACAATGGTAAGGTTGATGGCAATAGCCGCGAGAAAAACTGGTTCAGTTTAGTCGACGATCTAGTTGAGAGTCACAAGCAATTTCTGCTCATTAAGAATCAAATAATAGACAAAGATAAGTTTTTCCAATCTCCGAATGGTTGTTTTGCTATCTTCAGGAATTCAGAGAAAACGGAAGGATCTGATGGCGGTGTAGAACAGGATAGCCTAGCAAGGAAAAACACTTTTGTTTGCGATGTCTCACTTTGGATACAAATTAAATTCGATAGCACTGTTACTCTGTCGAATGACACGAGTGGCTCGCCTGGGAAACCCCCTAAATTGCCATCGATAGGCACTGCTGACATGCGTCCCCCTGAATAGAATAATTTGAAAAAAAATTTATCATTAATCCTATGTCCATATCCCAACGTATCCGAAAGCAACTCGAGCAGCCCAATGGGCTGACCCAAGAGAAACTCGAGCCCCTGGCCTCCGAGTACGCCGCAGCCATTGCCAAAGCCAACGAACGGCTGGACGAATGCATCGGCTTGATCCGAAAAGGTCTGCGCAGCGAAGCCCTCCAACGCGTTCGGATGGCTCCCAACCTCCTGGATGTCGCTGCCGATCTGGAATTTCCCGAGTTCGCCGAATGGATCGAAATCCTCCAGTTCTACTCCATCGATGTTCCTGATAACCTCGATGCCGATGCCGTCGCCCAAATCAATGAAGCCCTCATCGAGGAACAACCCCTCGAAGAACTGCTCCGGCAACACCGTCGCTTGGCGATCGCCAAAGCACCCCTGGCTTGGCGTCTTAAAGTGCTTCGCCAAATCGCGGAACTGGATTCCTTGAACACCGTCTGGCTCGATGATATCCAAGCTTGGGAAACCATCCGCGTTTCTCAACTTGCCACTGAGTTTCAAAGGATCGCTTCGAATTCTCTTTCCGATAAAGATCTCCATAGCCTCAAGGACGAGTTGGCCTTCCCGCGATGGATAGTCAAACCCCCTGCAGATCTACTGGAAAAAGTGAGCGGACTTTCCGCACAGCGTCTCTATTCGACCCAATTGGTCGATCTGAAATCGCTCGCCGATTCTCTTCATAATGCATTTGCCTCGGGCGACGAACAAGCTTCGCTGCAACTTGCCAGCCAGTGGGAGGCCGGACTTGCTAAACTCAAATCGCCACCGCCTCGCAATCTGCTCGAGGATGTCGCACCGGCCCTTGAATGGATCCAGGATCGCGTGCGCGATCGCGCGCAGGAGAAAAAGTACGACGGCCTACAGGGCAAGCTCACTGCGCTCCTTCTGAAATCCAGTTCGACGGAGTTCGAGCTGAACACTGCCTATAGAGATTTGATTGCCTTGCAGCTTGGGATCGAACCGCTCCTAGAACAACGCTACGACACTCGGATCCGCGAGATGCAGCAAAGCGCCAAACGCAAGCAGATCCTCGCTCTGACGGCCATTGTCGCATCGGCCTTGTTTCTGGCCTCGGGACTCGGTTTCTGGCTCTGGAATCGCAACTACCGAGCGGCAGTCGATGCGTCGGTCGCTCGGCTCGAACAGTTGATCGATCAGGAGGACCTAGTCCAGGCTCAAACGGTACACCAATCCCTATTGGATCAGTCTCCGTCGGTTGCAAAAGCTTCCGAGATCATCGCTCTGAAAACCAACCTGGATTCGAAACAAGCAGCCGAGCAAAAGCGCATCGAACAAGCCGCATTGGCCATCGAGGCTGCGGATTCGGAAACCGAGGAACTCTTGTCCACCGAGCGCATTGCCGCTGCGGAGAGGATCGCCAAGACAGAGGAAGAGAAAGCGAAAATCAAATCGATCCGCATGCGGTTCGAGGACTATCAACGCAAACTCGCCGAGGAGGAACTGCAGTTGCTTCGTGCGGATTTGAAAGGACTCGAAGACAAACTCGAAACCCTCAAGAAATCGCCTGTCGCCTCGGTCGAGGATGCAGCGATCGATGGAATCCTTTTCGATATCAAGTCTCTCTCGGACAAACACCCCAAAGCCCTTGTGCTGGGAAATAGCCTGATCGATCTTGCGTATCAAAGAGCCAGCAGCTTGCGCGATTCATTTCGAAAACAAAAGAGAGAGATGGATCGCAAACAGGAGGGTTTGATTGGGATTCGAGGCGCCAGCTCACTCAAAGACTATGAATCCCAACTCAAGAAGTTCAAAGAGGCCCTGCCTGAGGACGTCTACTCCTTGGAGTTTCAAGAGTCGTTGAAGGAATCGTCGCTTTGGGAATCGACCGAGCGGTGGAATCAGTGGTGCAACGATCTCGGACAGCAACTAACTTCAGGGTTGAATGAGAAATCGTCAAAGGAGCTAGTCCTTCGTCTCGAGGAACTGCGAGCCACCCTTGCGAATCCTCCAGGACAAGCGTACATGGATGGATTTCGAAAGATCGCAGACAGTTTCTCGAAACGCGACGAGATCCTTTCCCAATTTGGTGAGGAGCTCAAAGATTCTGTAATCATCGAGCTTAAGACGCTGCAATCCGAACAGCCGAACAAGCGTGTATTTATCCATCAAGAGGATGTCTCCGATATCGCGAAAAAGATATCGCGGAACACATCGACCACCAACTCGACGATCCCAGCGATTTCCGATGCGACAGGTAGCGTGTCGAATCGCGACTTCCGAGGCAAACTAACGATTACCGAGGAACCAAGGCAGAGCATCCTGAACTTGATTCGGACGATCGATTCGAACAAAACGCAGATCGTATCGCGGTGGGAATCCGAGATGCTCAAGCAAGTGGAATTTATCGTCAACCGCCCGGGTTTTGAAGGTGCGATCAAAGAGCTATTGTTTTCCCGGCTCGTAACTGCTGCCAGTGAGGGAAGTATCAGTTTTCAAAGGGCTTTTGCCGATGTGCAATCCGAACTCAACGGCAGTTCCGAGAAGCGTAAACGTTGGTATGAGGAGAAAGAAGCCACCGACTCGATGGGCGAGTCGCTAGTCAATCTCTACAAAACCGCCGTTGAGAGAGTCGAGGCGTTTCAAAAGAACGACGAAGCAGCCTTGTCTGCATTATCCAGAAGTCGGTTGGTCTGGGTCGGTAGCATCCTGCGCGACGGCCAGAACAAGCTCCAAGCGAACCTCTACCGCGCCGATGTTCCCGACGGGCTCTTATGGGTTGTTGTTCCAAACGCAGATAAAACGCGGAACGGAAAACTCGTGCAGATCGGAAACGTCACAGGCAAGACCCCGTCGCTCGACGCCGCAACCGCAGAGGCAATCTCGGGACGTCCATTGTTCTGGACCCGCGAGACAAGCAAATAATCACCCTCACGAGCAAGCATCGGTTTTCGAAGAAAACCATGAAAGACAACCAAGAAGGACACACTGCATGTCAAGCGATCGAATCTACATCCGATTTAAGGGTAGGGTCCTCGGGCCGATCACCAATGACAAAGCGCTCGATATGGTCAAGCGAGGGCAGATTACGAAGCAACACGAGTTGTCGCCCGACGGATCCAATTGGCGATTGGCCAGCGACTACGAAGAGTTCTTTCCAGCTACAAGCAGTAAAGGTGCTGCACAAGCCGCAGCAACCAAGGCCGTAGAAAAGGCACAGGTCGCAACGAATCCAAAAGAGTGGTACTCGCATTTCGATGACGCCAATCAAGGGCCCGTCGACGAGGTGGGACTCAAGGACTGGATTGCTGCAGGGAAAGTCACCACGAAAAGCATGATCTGGAAAGCGGGTATGACCGAATGGATGGAGGCAGGAACCATCCGCCCGGAGTGGTTTTCCCGTCAGATCAATCGCAGTAGCGCGGCGGCCCAGGCAAGCTCCGCTGACGATCAGGACGCTGAAACGTCTTTCATTTCGCTCGCGCCCATCGCGGTCAAGTCCCGAAGCTGGATACTACTGATTGCAATCTGCGCAACGATCATGAGTTCGTTCGGGATTATTGGCAGTTCCTTGTTATTCATTTCAGCCGCTTCTGCCCCGGGTGCGGGGCCTATCAAGGCCCTACTTGTTATCACCACACTGGCGTTCTTTTTGACTTGGTGTAGTGCGTTTTATCTTTGCGTGCTCCTGTTCCGAATATCATCGGCAATCCAAGTTCTAGCCTTTCGGTCCAATCAAGCCGAAGCGAGTAAGGTTTTCCTGGCTTACAACAATTTCTGGAAAACTCTGGGTATTTTGATCACCACCCTCTTGGTCATCGCTTTTTTGCTGACCTTCATGTTCCTCGCGCTCGGAGCGAGTCTAGGTCCCCTTTTTACCCCGAATAACTAGTTCCAGTCCTAGCTAATCCAAACAGCAACATCTCTTAAAAACTGACTCTATGGCTGAACACAATCGAAAACCCCCTTTGAACTTTTTCGAAACGGACATCGAGCGGCGTTGTGGTTTCAGCAGCAATTCTGGGACATTTGCTCACCCATGGTTCACCGGGTTGATCGCTTTGGTTTTGACGGTGGTCTTTTACACCGTGATTGTTTTTCTGCCGGCGTCGTACTACACCGATCTTTTCCTCAAACGGGGCCCTACACAGCATGCGGCGGTTTTCGTAGGGTTTTGGGTGTTTGCGATTTTGGTGGTCAAGCGGCAGAAATTGCGACTCCAGCGTCGCGCGTTGGCTTACGATGCGATCCCATCGGAGCACCATTTTGTTCTCAGTTCCCAGACGGCTGACCAGGTGGTGACCAAGTTGCATGAGAATGCAGCCGATCCGGAGCGTTTCATCGTCTACAATCGGATCCTAGTCGCGATTTCGAATCTTAAGAATCTGGGCCGTGTTTCGGACGTTGACGACATGCTCCGTTCGATGGGAGATCGGGACGAATCGGCACAAGAGACCTCGTTTGGCCTGATCAACGGTTTTCTTTGGGCGATTCCTGTCCTGGGATTTATCGGCACCGTTTTAGGATTGGGGCAATCGATCGCAAGTTTCAGCAGTTTGCTCGACAATCAGAGCGACATGAGTGGTATCGTCGCTTCATTGACCCAAGTGACGGCCGGGTTGAGCACTGCGTTTGACACAACACTTCTTGCTCTGCTGATTGCTCTGGTGTTGCAACTCTGGATGACCATCCAAAAAACCAACGAAGAGCAGTTTCTAGATGATTGCAGCGATTACTGCATGCGGCAGATCGTCAGCAGGATCAAGATCCTACCCTACGAACAGAATCGGGAGGTTTAGAGCCGTGTCACGCCGCAAGGCTTCGGGGCCTTCTGTCTCGTTCTTCGCATTCCAAGACATCATCACGTCGGTCGTCGGCATCTTCGTTTTGATCACGTTGATCATGATGGTCGAACTTGTGCAACGCAAGGGATCGACTCCGGCATCGACGAAGCTCCTCGAGGATTCTCATTCCTCCGTCATCGCCGACCTTATGCTGCAGGTTGAGAAACTCGAATCCCGCTCGAAAAAACTGGATTCGATTTCGACAAAAATCGGGTCTGTTCAAGTCTTCAATAAGGATGAGATTGCAAAGGAACTGCGGGCTAGCATTCAATCGCTCAACGAGCAAATAGAACGCACCGATCAGCGAAAAAGGGAGATTCAAAGGATCATCGATAGCCAGATCAAACTCCAAGCTTCGCTTCAGAGCGAGACGGTACAACGTTCCCGAGATCGCGAGGAATTGGCAAAGCTCCTGAAGGAGTTAGGACGGCTCGATTCGAAGATCGGCGAATTGGATTCCGATGCCCCGCTGATTTTCAAGAGCAAGTCTCTCGATGGACGTACCGTTGTTGTCGTCGATGTGGCAAGAGACGAAACGGTTTTGCTCGATCTTGATGCAGATAGGCGGACCACCATTCGAGGAAAGGACTCGGAGCGGGAATTCAAGAACTGGATTGCAAAGCACTCGAAAGGCAACTTCCATTACTTCTTACTGATTCGACCCAATGGTGCGTCTAATTTTGATACGCTTCGGTCATCGCTCGACGAGAGTGGGGCAAGCTACGGCTACGATTTGCTGGATCAGGATCGGACGATTCGGCTCCGTAGTGAGGTGATCAAATAACCCATGTCCAAACGACGGCGTCGCTCTCAAACTTCCAGTCTTGACCTGTTCCTCGATACGATTTGCAATGCGTTCGGCGGGATCATGTTCATTTCGATCTTGATCTCGATTCTGATACAGATGCGAGGAGGATCGAACGATGCACCCATCAAAACCGATGGGATCACCGAATCCGAGGCGCTCGACAAGCAGGCCCAGGTGGCCGAGCTACAGCAGAGGATACGGATACTCAGCGAAACGGTTTCCGATCGAGAACGCTTGATGTTCAATGAGGACAGCGCCGAGTCGACCGAATTGCTCGCCCAAAAAGAGCAACTCACTGAGGTGTTATCCAAAGCGCAACAATCGCAGCAATTGATGCTAGATCTGACCAGTTCGAAGGAGATCGAAATACGACAAGTCCAGATGGAGCTGCAGGAGCTAACTCTACGACTCAACGACGCTCGGTTGGCAGTCAGCGAGCGGTCCAAGGAATTGGAGGAGGTATTGACGGCCGCCGAAACCACCATGCAAGTGCCTAAGGTCTCGAGTACTTTAAAGGGGAACTTGATGTTTGCGATGCGGTACGGAAAAGTGTTTCTCATCACCGACATCGATAGAACTGGGGCCCATGGAATCAATACCCAGCATGCGACCGCCGTCAATTTGGTGGTAGGGGTTCAAGTTCAACTTAAGCAAAACGCAGGCTGGGATTTAAACTCCGATCGGGATCGAGCGGAACTGGAGGGAGTTTTGCAGTCCCATTCGAACGCTAGAACCTTCATTTCGGTGGTGGTGTTTGCCGACTCCCATGCGTTTTTTCCTGAGTTCAAAAAAAAGCTTGTCGACATGCAGTACGACTACGATTTGCTCCCGCTGGATAATCCCGATACACTAATGATTGTCAAGAGCAATACAGCGACAGTCCAGTAATGACGGTGATCTGTACTGCGCATGATCCACACCGAGTCCTAGGAACTCTAGACAAAAACAGGGAGTAGTCCATGGAACCGATAAGTGATCCATCAATGATCCCCCCACCTCTGCGTTCTCCAAGAGCGATCTCCAAAGAGGTGGCCCTAAATGCAAACGTTCCCAGAGACATCGATACAGGTATCGGACGTGAAGGACCTGAGATCTCTGGAATGATCGCTGCGGGGGCTGCGGCGGTTGCTTTGATGTTGTTGTTGATATTGGGTTGGATCGGGGCGGGGGGCAGTTCCGAGGATGCGAGTCCCATAGGTGGTCAGACCGGTGAGCCAATTACCGAAGCGGTGCTTGCAGGCGAGAATACGAAAGGGAGCTCCATCGTGAATGGGCAAGAGGAGCAAACAAACGAGGCAGTAAAACCTGAAACATCTGTTGATGAAAAGGACGTTATCGCAGCAGAGTCCGAGGTAGAACCCGAAAAAGAATCCGAAAACAGCTCCAATGGCAATAGGAACACCAAGCAAAACGAGGCCACGTTATCGCTGGTACCGAACCGACAGAGTTCGGTCGCTGGAAGTTCTCAAGGTAGTCCGTCGGTTGGCGGGCCGGGCAATACGGGGGGACTGGATCTCGCCTCGACCAAAGGGATGAATCCGTTCGTTGGCGAGGGTAAGCCAGCGGCGTCGACCGTGTTTGTAATTGATGTCAGTGGTAGCATGTCGGTTTCGGATAAGCTACCGCGAGTGATCAATGCTTTAACGCGAGCGATTGACCAACTGAGTCAGGAGCAGAAGTTTTGTGTTTTATTGTTTGACCAGGAGTACTATTCGGCACCTTTTGCAATAGGCATGATTCCGGGAGTAAATCGCAACAAGCAGATGATAAAACAATGGTTATCGCAACCACCAGGTGGGGGGGGAACGAACCCGATGGCCGCGATGTCAGTGGCGATTGATTATAGGCCAGAACGCATCGTGTTGCTCTCAGACGGGGAATTTGATCCTACTTGCAGCGCGACCATAACCATGATGAACAAACAGTTCGGTAAATCCGCGAGGATTGATTGTGTCGGTCTCATGGAAAATGTACTCGTGTTGCGAGACATTGCCGCCCTAAACAACGGAACCTACTACCAAGCGTGGTAAAGCCGCTGCTCCTGCACCGCGGGAGAACGACCGTCTGAGGGCTTCGACCTCCGACTGCGATCGAGTGCTGAAAACGCGGGGACTGTCCCCAGGTTTTTGTTAGGCTGTTTGGCTGTTTGGTTTTAGCCCGGAGGGCAGCACTTCTCTGCCGGGGTGCGTAAGCCACCGGACTACGGCCCCCCTAACACCCTTAAAAGCCCGGAGGGCGGCACAAGACCTGCAGGTGTGCGTAAGCCACCGGATTTAGGCGCACGCCCAACACCTCTAAACGCCCAGAGGGCGACATATGGTGTAAGTGGTGAGTGGTAAGCGGCTGTTCCCTCACGCCTATCGCCTCAAGCCTCTCGCCTGCTTCGGGGAGTTTGATCTCGATGGTGTCCTTGGTGGGCTCGGAAGTAGAAGCACGAAGAAATGCGGTGGTTTGGGGCTTAGCAGCGAGTTTACGTTTCCACTGGTAGTAAGAGGTCGGCGAGCAGCCGATCGACTGGCAGTAATGCGCGACTGTCGCATTAGATCGTCCGCACTTGGCGATCCGTTCGGGCTAAATCCGGGCTGTTTTCGGGCATGCGAAGCGAGGCATAGGTAGGGACTCCTTGAGAAAGTTGGGATAAAAACAAGGGCGTTCCTTGAATCTGCCCTCCAGCGGACCGTCCGCTGAAAATCTCAACCAGGCCGTTGTACGCTACACCCGGGAACCGTCCCTGCTTTTTCCAGTTACATCATTGCCTACAAGTGGTCATGATGGTCTAATTACTGGATTGGCGTTGTACCTCGACGCTCATCGCAAACATCACTGGTTTGATAAGAAATTCGCAATGATTTGAACTCGACATGAAAGCATTGAGCAAAAGAAGCTTAATCTCCCTTCCAGCGAAGAACGCACCTTTACTTCGTCTAAATGGACTTGCGCCCTACTACACGATGTTTCCACTAAGGTTCCCTTTCGATGCGTTGCGGCATAGCAAGCCTGGTGAATGGGTACTCGACCCGTTTTGTGGAAGGGGAACAACGTTGCTCGCAGCGCGACTGAGGGGACGTCCTTCGATTGGTGTGGACTCGAATCCCGTTGCTGTCGCGATTGCTGCCGCAAAACTTGTAAATGTGACCGCAAAGAAGATCACTAAGCTCGCCTCGCAAATTCTAAACGAACGCGACGATCCTTATGACTGCCAAATTCCATGCGGTGATTTCTGGTCTCTCTGCTTTGATGAACGTACCCTCACCGATATCTGCAGGCTTCGAAATTACCTAATTGGGAGTTGTACCACTCAAACAGAGATCGCATTGTGTGGCGTGTTGTTAGGTATCTTGCATGGACCACGGAATAAAGGCATGCCCACCTATCTTTCCAACCAGATGCCACGCACTTATTCCACCAAACCCGCACCTGCAGTGAAGTATTGGAAGTCGCATCGACTAGAGCCCGTGTACGTTGATGTTCTCGATGCGATTGCACGTCGAGCAAACTTCACATTCAGTGAAGTTCCACCATTCGTTCGAGGTAAAGTTGTCAAAGACGATAGTCGTTCACTCGCGAATCTAGCATCCCGAATCAAAGTCTCGTGGGTAGTAACTTCGCCACCGTACTACGGGATGAGAACTTACTTCCCAGATCACTGGCTTCGAAACTGGTTTGTTGGAGGACCAAGTGACGTGTGCTATACGGATACTACTCAGCTATCGCACGCAGGCGACGAATCATTCATTCAAGATTTGGCGTTTGTATGGAGGTCTGTTGCAAAGCGTTGCCTGCCCAATGCTCACCTAGTTTGCCGGTTTGGGGCGATTCCGAGCGCGGAGAAAGATCCACGTCAGCTTCTCCGCGCGTCGCTTGCTTTAGCGGATTGCGGATGGACGGTTACAACGATCAAGAATGCAGGTGCCGCGAGTCATGGAAAAAGGCAAAGCAATCAATTTAGCGAGGGAAAAAGTACACCGATCGATGAGATCGACCTCTATGCCGTTCTCAAGAAGTAAACGTAAAGACCTAGTTCGTAGAAGAGGATTATTACTGTGAACAAGAGCAAAGACCAAAAAGAGTTTACAGAACTCCTACCCGACGAGAGCATAGTAATAAAGGAAAACAGGGACCAACAGCGGGTATCCGACGAGGAACTTAACTCTCGCTACGTTCGCGGAGAAGTGCGCATCGTGACGGAGTCTGCACGATACTCACTAGCCGGTATCTTAAACATGCTCAGTGAAAAGATTGAGGGTGAACCTCGATATAAATTAGACCCCGAATACCAGCGACGACACCGCTGGTCTATCCAGAGAAAGTCCCGTTTGATTGAGTCATTCTTAATGAATGTACCTGTGCCGCCTGTATTCCTCTATGAACGGGAGCTCGCAAGATTCGAAGTGATGGACGGACGGCAAAGGCTGACGGCACTTAGTGAGTTTTATTCGAATGCATTTAAGCTGCAAGGATTGCAATATTGGGCCGATTTAGATGGAAAATATTATCGAGACCTGCCGACAAAAATCCGCGATGGAATCGATCGTAGATACATATCGTCAATAATTTTACTGAAAGAGACAGCCTCTGATGAAGCCCAAGCAACCAAACTTAAGAAAATGGTTTTTGAAAGGCTCAACTCTGGCGGAGTTAAGCTTGAACCACAAGAGACACGAAATGCAGTTTACGACGGCCCTTTAAATCAGCTTTGCCTAAAGCTATCGGAGAACGCTCGCTTTAAGAGCATGTGGGGAATTCCAAATCAAACCGCTGAAAGTGAGTGCGATGACCATGCATCTGGGGAATTAGAGGAAGTTGACGAACCTACAAAAACCGGCAAACGAATGTTTGAGAAAATGGAAGATGTCGAGCTCGTACTTCGTTTTTTTGCCTATCGACAAATCGATTCTTTCAAGGCAGGTCTGAACAAGATCACAGAATTTCTTGACAACTTCCTCGTTCAAGGCAATAATTTTCCAGAAAATGTTCTCTTGTCCTACTCGGATTTGTTTAAATCGGTAATTGACTTTCTTTGGGACGCCTTAGGGGCACAGGCATTCGCTTTACCTGGGCATTCAAAACGACCAACGAAGATCATCTATGATCCGCTAATGCACGTTGCCAGCACATCCAAAGTCAAAGCAGCATATGGCATCCTCATACAAAACAGGGAAACGCTAGCTGAGGAAATCAATAACACATATCTCGCGGAAAAGGATCTGTTCTCTGGTAGACGAACAAATTATTCTGACACTTTGGCGCGCAACTTTAGTCTTAGAGAGGCGTTTGATCGAGCCATTTTAAAATCAACCAGATAGGGGTAAATTGTGCGTTCCAACATTGAGCGACTTCTTTCGGAACTGAAAGACGCGAGAACTTTGATCGATTCAATTGCTCCAGTCAACGATGCGCTATCAGGGCAATTGAATAATGCCATCCAGACGTATCTTTCCGTTCGCCGTCGTTTTGATTACGCGGCCCTTGTTGTGGCGATTTACGCATCGTATGAGAAATTTATCGAGGACATTGTAGCAGCCTATGCGAGAGTAAAGGCGATGGGTAAACCTTATAGCATGCTGCCGCCGAAATTGATCGAGAAGCATTGTCGTAAATCAACTGAGATAGTCTCAAAGGGATTTCTCGGTAGGGGAAGATATCCGGGAATAACGGAGTTTACCGTCATAGACAATCTCTATCAATGCATGTCGGACTCGCCGAATTACCGGTTGAACGATATCGCAATTGTTGCGCACGAAAGCAATTTACGATACTACGAAACGCTTACCTTGATCGGAAACCTCGGTATCGACGACCTCTGCAACAAGGTACGACATACCGAGTCGCTAACTAACTGGTTCAAGAATACGTCGGCTTCAACCGGTGAAGTTGAAGGCGTTCCTTTGGAGACTGTGCTAACACGGCTCGAAGACTTGGTGGAGAGAAGAAATCAAATTACACATAGAGGAGGAAGTCCCGATTCAATTCTTGGTCCACAAGAGTTACGAGAACTTGTGGAATTTGTTGAAGCCGTTTGCCAAGGTATCTTCGAGGTAATTGTTCGAGATTACCTCGAGCTTGAATATCTTGCTACAGGGAGGACAAGCGAGCTTACTATAAAGGAGGATCCGATTAAAGATGGAACTGTGGTTATTATTGATAACCCCCGTGTCAAAACGTGCAAAGGTCAGCCTGTCTTCTACATCGCAGGTGTCAGTCGCATTGCTGTCGGACGAGTAAAGGATATTCAGATTAATGGTACGTCCTATGATTTCGTCGATGATTTGCGATTCATTGAACTTGGAATAGAACTTGATTTTAAGATTCCTAAGTCGGCGATGCTATATCAACTGGCGACAGAAGATGAGCTTCTATGGCCTGTAGTAGAGCGATGAATAAATTGATATTATCTTGCCTCTTTCGGAAGTAGAATTCCCGCTGATTATGCTAATACAACTCAATTTCATGAGGATTCCGATGTCCAAAACACGTAGAAAATTCACCGCTGAGCAGAAGTTCACGATCGTTCGATGGCAAGTCAAGGGCAAAGAGTCCCATTCCTCAATCGCCGAGCAGTTGTTGATCCTATCAATACAGATTCATCAATGGATTGCCATGGCGGCTGACGAAGCGGAGCAGGCGTTCGTCAAAAAGGCTACCTCCGAAAGGGCAACTCAGGGGGCCGAGGCTAAGATCAACGAGTTCAAAGAGCAGCGGATCAAGAAGCTCGTGAAATGCGGATTCAAAAGAACGAAGTGATCGCGGAACTCATAGAGGAGAACGTCAAAGCAAAAAGCCAATTGGGACCTCTAGAGGGCGTTTTGGTCCCCCACAATATCCTCGACAACATTGTCGAATACATGAATTACTGGTCCTAGCGTTGTGACCTGCCATGCTAAGCCTTGCTCCAGTGGGTCAAACTGTCCACCAGCAAGTACCACAATTGGCTCAAACGCTACGGCAAAATCAACGGACTCAATTGCAAAAAAGTGTGTGACTGGTTGCTGCTCGAGGAGTGGGAGAAACAAGCGATTCTTGACTTCGATGACAAACACCCATTTTGGGGGTTACCGCAGACTGACATTCATGATGGATAACGACGACACCATCGCCGTGAGCCTACGCTCCAGTTATCGGGTTCTCAAGACTGCTGCACGTTTGGACCGCAGGGTCGTGCCCCTCAACCAGAAAGGAACAGACGTCATTTAACCAACGAAAATCAACCAAGAGTGGCATGTTGACATCAGCGACATCAACACCGGGGGGACGTTTTGCTTTCGATATCCGTGCTCAATGGATTCAGTCGATTCATCGTTTACAGGGAGTTACTCAAGAGAAGAAGGAACTAGACTACGAGCTGGCTATCGCCGAAGCGACGGAAAAGCACCCTGGTATGACGCCTCGAATCAGCCGCGACAATGGCCCTCAGTTCATTGCCGATGACTTCAAGGCCTTCGTTCGCGACTATTGGCCTGTCCCATGTTCGAACCATCTCGTGCTATCCACATAGGATTAGCAAGTTGGAATGCGGGCACGGATCACTCAAGAACGAATGCATCCGACCCAGTTGCCCAGCCACCAGGGAGCAAGCCCAGAAGCGCATCGCGAAGTATGCGACCTACGACAAAGCCGACCGATTGCACAGTACGATTGGATACATTACCCCGCCCGACTTTCTGGCAGGGCTCAGCGAGGTGATCGGAATAAAACGCAACGGCGAGCTGGAAGTGGATCGCAAATTGCGTCAATAGAATGGGGCGGCGTCGAAACAAGTTGCCTAGCGGCGTGAAAGCGATTACAACAAAGGTATCTTCACGAAGGATAGGGCTCTGCAGAGGTGCAACCCGAGCGTCGTGAAGCCGGAAGCCGGAAGCCGGAATGCGGCGCGGCCCTCCGCAAGGATCCCTTCCATTCCGACTTTGGCCGTATGCGATAAACCTTCGCCGAACGATGCAGCGAAATCCCCGTGTAGGATGCTCTCATACTACGTTTACTATAAAGTTGTAGATTATACTCGCTGGTGAACCAAGACACACTATAGGGCGTGCGCACATTATTCTCTAAGTGGCTTTGCACATAAGGTTACGAAGGAATAGAATGCTACGAATTGTCGATAGACGATGAAGAGAATATAAATATTAAGACTACTTGAACATGCTTACTAAATTCAACTACATAGAAGCAAAGCTGAACACACTCGGGTATCGTATCGAGACTCGAGGTATGCTCAATTTACTAGACCTGCATGTTCATATGGAGACCTTCTACCTCCACTTTTGCAACGAGCTATTTGGCTGGAAGCTTGAAAGTTTAAATACAAAGAGTCAAAACGCGGTGGCTATTGATCTGATTGATCGTTCGAGCAAAATCATTGTACAGGTTTCGGCAACTACTAACAAACAGAAGGTCGAGTCAGCATTGGCCAACGTATCCGTGAGTCTTTCAGGGTATCGCTTCAAGTTTATTTCGATATCAAAGGATGCTAGCTCGCTTCGGAACATGCAGTTCAAGAATCCAAATGGCCTTCCATTCGATCCACTGACCGACATCCTGGATATCCCTGCGATACTTCGATTCGTTTGGGCAATGCGGGCAGAGGACCAGGTCCGTGTCGCAGAGTTCCTAAAAAACGAATTGCCAGATCCCGACGAAGTCACTAAAGATCAGGAGACTACGGACGCACCAATTGGCGCACAGCAAATGACACACGGCAGTATCTCAGTTGATTTGAAGGGCTCCATTAGCGACAGCGATGAACAATTAACCAAGCTTGTGGCGGATCTAATCGTTCAATACAGCGGCACCGGGGTTACAGGTATTGTTACAGTTGAGCTAGAAAGGTTGAAGCAAATTGAAGCAAAGTTGGATAACCATGAGTACCGCTCACAGTGGGAGCGTACATCACTAAACATGGAAAGGCTTGCGCTAATCGACTATACAAAACGAATGGAGCGTAGCCTCAGGGTGCTTGCGATTGCAGGACGATTTCGAGATCCAGCAGGCCTAGCAAATAACGCGAGAAGTATTGTCTATAAGATCATGGAATTTAGCGGCTACATCTCTCAGCCAGACCATCTGAACCAGATCTCTTTCATGATCTTTACGAGAAGTTATAGCCATTCGATTCACGCCTATATGAACCCATCCCCCAACGAAATCTTGGAAATTGAGGAACGTTTAGGCTTCCCGATTCACGGAACTCTCGCGAATCCTCAGCCTTGCGCCGTCTTGCCGGGGGAATATCGATGGATGGAAGCGTTTCCCATGATGGTAGCTGCGTCCGTTTGGTTTAAGGCCTTTGAAGATGATGACGAGAAAACGGCTGAACTATGCAATTATGACAACTGGCTGTTTGCGTACGATTGAGATGACCGGTAATCGTTGTAATATTGCGCTCACCTGTGCTTGCCATAGCAGAGGACTGGCGGACACCGGCGGCGAACCCTAAACTCAAGCGAGAGGGCGTTCAATGTAAACCAATGAAACAAAACCCCGTCAGACCTTGGATCAAGATTTGATCGATGGTGAAGTCAAGCTTTTCACCCAGGAGGGGTACAGCTTGGAAGCTGCAGCCAACGCCGTTCATGTTACCTATACGACTCTTCGGCAATTGTGCCAAAAACGATCGGACCAGAGCTCCCAGACCACCGACAAAGCTCGAGTCGATCACCTCGAAGCCGAGGTACGCCAGTCCTGGGCTATCGCATCAGCCACTGTGTTTCATCCCAACTCCAACTCCAAATTTATTGGCTTCAAGGCTGCGATCTGATGAAATCACTACACCGCAATCTGCCGGGCCATGGATCGATAAAGGCCAGCGGGTACCGGATGCTTCAATCTCCAGGTGATGCTGATCGGTTCACTACCTATGTGGCTGACGTACTGGCATTGACCGAGGAAGTGGTACGGGGCCGATAGACCAGACGGCAAAACCTTGGTCTCTCGGACAAACAAAAGTGGCGTATATCCCATCTCGCCATGCCTTATGTACCGCTGCCCAGTCGACGATTGCTCCGATGTGTTGCTCTGCGTCTGCCAGTGAAACAAGTCATGCGAAATCATGTAATCCTCGTACATCGTCGTCGGGGAATACTCGTCCTCGGATTTCTGTAGCGTCACAAAAAACACATCCAGCTTGCGATCCTTCAAATGCAACACCCCCTCTCGCTGACTCGGACGTCGCTCGAAACTCCAGTGACCTAACGCTACCAAGATCTCGTCGCGCGTGTACGATGCATGGATCGACAACGGTTCGAACTGCGAGGAAACCGAAATCTTCGACTGGAGCGAATTTTTTAATCGATGCTCCAATACCGACTGAAGGTCTCTAACGACCGATGGATTGTCCACGAGCCGCAGTTTGGCTTGATCCAGCGTCCAATCTCCAACCTTCGGTCCCCACAGCGCCGTATGCAACATCTCCACGATGGTCGGCTCTCGATGCGATGCGAGTGTGTCAGGTGTCGAGAGATAGTCCAACAACGCACGGATCTGACGCGGGCAGTTGATGTGACTCGCTCGCCGTACGCCTTTGGCGAGCCGCTCCTCGTCGGGTGCCTTGACGGGCTCGCCGTCCCCCGAATCGGCCAACAGCCGCGACCATAACCCACGCTTGAGCAACTCATCGAGGGTCGTGTCGAAGTACTCGAGGGCGTCTTGGATGGTCGGCACGCGCCCAAGATATCGCTTGAGATCCCTCAATGCGGCTACCATACTTGGTCGAAACAAACGGATTGATTCACCGACATTCTCAAGGACCCGCTGCTGGGCCACCCGCTCGAGCTTGATCACACAGCCGCTGGGCAAATGCGGAAAACATGCTTCGATCTCTTCATCCAATCTCGCCGTCGGCTTTCCACTCAA
>Ga0315899_10001510_pt1 | contig 26517 bp, 48 predicted proteins | sample LakEriMetagenome_2_FD_203518 | JGI IMG/M metagenome (GOLD analysis project Ga0315899, IMG submission 203518) | Freshwater fungal communities from buoy surface, Lake Erie, Ohio, United States - Buoy 4 MA112 | ecosystem: Environmental > Aquatic > Freshwater > Lake | place: USA: Lake Erie, Ohio... | reverse complement strand
GTTTCTACCCAAAAAGAAACGAAGTGGAGGATTAGTTCTCAGTAAACCGAACCACTATAAAATAAGGGAATTGTGAAGTTTCGGATTGTTTAGAAAAACAATGACCTAAACGTGTAGTGTTTTATGTCTTACTTATTTGGACCCGGGTTCGACCCCCGGCATCTCCACCAAATAATAAAGGGACTTCGGTCCCTTTATTTTATTTCTTTTATAGACGTTATCTCAACACCCTTACCTTTATTTTTTAAGGTAATTTCTTGTTCGTTAGGATACAATATATTATTTTCAAGTGTTGAAAAAAAATCAATCTGATTTCTTTTAGCCTTTACAGTTATTAAGAATTTTTTTTCACCATACCCTGTGGTAAAATTATGAGAACTCATTAAATCTTTTTTAGAATGACTGTAGTGAGAACCAGGTAATTTAGTATTAATATCTTCTTTGTTATCAACACTTATAATTCTATACAATATAATTTCTTCAGGTAAATTTTCTAAATGTTTTTTTAAATGTCTCATCTCCGATTTAATATCTTCATTACTAAATCCCATTTGAGACAATAATTCTTTAAGTCTTTTTATTTGTTCTTTATCAAACATAACAAACTATAGTCTTAATAATTCTTTTATCCTTAATATCTCTTCATTTAATTTTTTAGACTCCGTAACTGCACCAATCATTTTAACTCCAGTGCCCAGTAAACTTGGTTCATCTTCTTCCTCTTCTCCACCTGTCGAGTCAGGTAATGATTTATTTGGGTCAATGTCAATATCTTTAGATTTTTTCCCCCCATTATTGTCCCCATTATTATTTTTCCCATCTTTTTTTATTTCAGTATCAACTGGTTCAGATGGTTCCTTAGATTTTTCTCCGTAAAACTCGGCACATGGGTCGTATTCGTCAACACCAAAGGCTTTAGCTGGTAATCCAACAATACTTCTAGCAATACATCTTGCTTTTTGTTTTGATGATAATGTAGTTTCTTTTGTCTTACCAAATTCTTTACCTATAAAATCTTTAGCACTAGTATATGAACCACCATCTTTAACTTTAAAAATTACTTCTTCATCGGTTTTACCAATTACAGTTGACTGAGTAACTTCTTGTTTTTCTTTTACTTTAATTTTACCGTCAATCTCATATATTGAAATAAAGTCTTTACCAACATAATCTTTATGTTTAATTGTTACTTCTTCATCGTCAATTTTTGACACAATGCCGGGTAAACATGGGTACACTGAATAATCATTACCATCCGTAACCTCAAATAAAATTCCTTTATCTGAAGTATCCTTTTGTCTAATTCCCACACCTCCTATCGGGGCTTTAACTTTGTAATTACCTATCATTTTATAAATTTTTTAAAACTTTTTAATTCGTTTTCAATTAAAGGTTTTAATTTTTCAATTGATTCCGTTTTTGTAGTTGGAGCTTGTGTTTGGGTACCTGTTAATGTGTTAATAATATTTTTAACGTATTCTTTAGCCTGATTTTTAGAGTCACTTGAGGTTTGAGCTAAAGGATTTACTGTCTTTCCATCATTTTTAGAAGGAGTAGAAGTTTGAGTCTTATTTGGAGTTTGTGAACTATAAGGTTGGGTAATTAATTTTTTATCTGACCCTGTCATACCTAATTTATCACCCTTATTTATATTAACACCCATTTGTTTATCTAAGCTACCATTCCAATAATAAGCGGTATTACCAATTTTTATTGCCTGAGTATAACTTCCTTTAGTGACACCCGTGATAGTACCAGTGTCTTGAGCAATAACATCTGACCCTGTATATGTAATCACGTTACCATTTGCAACTCTTGAGGTACATGGTTTAACGGGTAGTGAATTAGGGTCATACGGTCCGCAAGTTTTACCGTCATTATTATCATTATTACTACCTGTGTCAATTTTAAAAGTCGGAATTTGTTCTTCTATAATTTCTCTAACTCTAAATATTTCATTTACAACCTCATTTTCAATAGACGAATTTTTATCTATTCCAAATAATTTTTTTATTAAATCTTTAGCAACTTGTCTTGATGTTTTCTTTGTATCACCTGTGTCCATATCTAAATCACCATCCTTTTCTAACTCATCTTTATATTTGTCCAAATCAACTTCACTCGGTAACTCAGTTTGTTCCCCACCTACAGAATTTTTATAATACGGCATTGGGTCAACAGTACTTCCATTTTCGTAAACTTCAAAATGAATATGTGGACCCGTGGACCCACCTCGGCCTGGGTCACCTTTACCTCCACCTGATTTTGCAATAACATCACCTTGTTTGACAATGTCACCTTTTTTCTTTAAAAGTTTACTACAGTGACAAAATCTAGTGTATAATTTTTTACCATTTACAACTCCGTGAGAAACTTTTATAGTACCTCCACAAGCGTCGCTTCTAATTTCACTATCGATAATTACACCATCCGCAATTGCGTAAATGTCATGACCTGTCGATACTGGAATGTCAATTCCATGGTGCATTTTCATTCTTTTATGAATAGGGTGCATTTTCATACCATATCCTCTGGTAATTTTTTTCTCACCCGCATTTGTAACTTGGTTGAATTTCATATATTATAAATATATTATTCATTATAAATGTTGTGTATTTCATTTTTTTTTGTAACTTTGTAATATGTATCGTTCATCATATGGAAAAATATTAGGAGGTATTTGCTCAGGGATTTCTGAGAAATTTGGAATACCCTCATTTATTGTAAGATTAATTTTTTTATATTTGTTATTTTCTACAAGTATTCCAGTTGTTACTATTTATATTGTGATGTGGATAATGCTACCATCAAGATAGAATTATGAATAGTACCGAATATGTTATTTTACCTGTTGAGGTGTTAGAATCTTTAAAGGATTTTGATACTTGGAAAGACTTTAAAAACGATTCTGATTTTTTAAAAGATAAAGATATTCAAATTATTAAAAAATCTAAATTAAAAATATCTGTGGACTCTTGTCCATGGGACAATTATAGTGGAACACATTTTTAAATATGTATTGTATAGTAAAATATATCAAAATCGATAAAAAAGAATTACCTGTAATAATTTTAAATTCTCAGGATGAAGTTCTTGAATTTGATTCAAGTGAACAAGCTGAAGATTTTAAAAACATTCTTCAGATGAATTCAGATTCGGGACATAGGTATACTATTAAAAAAATTTGATACTTCTATTTTTTTATTTATATTTGTATTAATAAAATCGCCCCTGTAGGTAAAGGGATATACCCACTGCCTTCTAAGCAGTTATTTCTGGTTCGAGTCCAGACGGGGGTACCATAACAAAAAAGAGGACAAAGTCCTCTTTTTTTAATCTTTATCGTTAATGTGGGTGTCAGAAATATAGTTACCATTACCATAAAATTCAGGAGTCCTGTTATATTCATAAAAATGAATATCGTTACGATATAACTCACTGTTTTCCACAATATTTCTCGTATCGGTGTATAATACTATTGTTTTTTTTCTATTCTCAATAGTATTAATATCTCCTGATGTTACAACATCATCTTCCTCATACATTTCGCAAATCTCAAATATTTTTGGGTCGTATGACGCACAATAATACTGTTCAATTTCATAAGTGTCATCAATGTTTATGTATCCTTGGCCTTCACATCTGTCACAAGTCTCTTGTCCACTACCACCACAATAGTCACATTCAAAATCACCTTCACCATCACATCTGTCACAAGTATCACCATCTGAATCTTCACCATCACCATCACATTCATCACAATCAACCTTACCATTACCATCGCAATTACTACAATCGACCGTTCCATTACCGTAACAGTCAGAACACTCCTCATCAACCTCGTCACTTTCAATTGTATAATACGTAAATGTGAATAAACTTGACATTATATTATCAAATTGAGTTTCTCTTTGACTTTCAGGTATTGAAACTAAAAAACAAATAATGACAATGTGGCCATTTGGTTGTCTAAATAAAAAACTATATTGTTCATCCTTTCTTAGTTGATTATACGCATCACCAGGTAACATTTTACCTGAATATTTTTTTAGAATAGTTTTTCCTAATCTATTTGCTAATGAAATTAATTTATTTTTATCCATATCAAATAAATATAAATGATAAGTGTATTTTGAAAAATCAAATATTGTTTTTATATTTGTATCAATTATGAATTCAGTTTTAGTTTTAAACTCAGATTATTCCCCAATAAATGTAACTTCTTTTAAAAGAGGTTTTAATTTATTATATAAAGGTAAAGCTGAAGCGGTTAAAAGTTCTGATGAGTTAATTTATTGTGGTTTATATGTTATCAATAAACCAATTATAATTCGTTTAAATAATTACGTTAAGTATAAATTCAGAAAAATGAGAGTTAACCGTCATAGAATTATGAGACGAGATGGTCACACTTGCGTTTATTGTGGAAGTAAAAAAAATTTAACAATTGACCACATTTTACCAAAAAGTAAAGGTGGAGGAAATACTTGGTCAAATCTTGTAACTTGTTGTAGTCCGTGTAATTTAAAAAAAGGTGACAAACTACTTCATGAATCAGGATTAAAAATGATAACACTCCCTTCTGAACCTAATATTTTTTATGATTCGTCAACTGAAAAATTAAAAAGAATTTACGAAGAATTTTTACAAAGTTTTTAAAAACAATAAAGGTGACTCTCGTCACCTTTATCGTAGATTTAAATACCCCCTTTGAAATATATGGTTTATATTGAGAACTTCTCAGTTCATCAATTTTTTTAAGTTACTTAAATACTACTGGTTTTGTGTCTTTCCCTCTACTATAAGCGGGAAGTTCTTTTTTACGTTGGTCTATTTTTTCCTGTGTTATCCCATCACCGAATAATCCTCCTAACCATCCCATTGCATCACAAACAATTTTTCTAACGGTACCTTTCATACTTTGAGCAAATTCGGTAGTTGCAAGAGTGTCAATAATTGTTTTTCTTAATGCAACTGTTAAAATGTCTTCATCTACAAATTGTCTGGCGACATATTTTGTAACAATTTCAGGTATTTGAGCAACAACTAAATCACTAAATTTATTACAGTCGGTAAGTATACCTGGGATTTCACTCCATTTAGCATTCGCTAAAACTACAGATACAGTATCTCTCATTATACCTTCTTCTAATCCCATACCATCTAAAATACCGTCAATAACTCTTTCCCAAATAGTGTTCATACCTGTACCACCAAACCAACCTGATACTGTGTCACCTATACTATCAAGCCAACTTTTATCTTCACTTAACATTTTTAACTTTTCAAGTTTTACTTGATTCATAGATTCAATTAATTGTGGTAACACAATCTTCATCCTGTATTTTGGTGGGGATTGTATGAATTTTTCACAAACTATTTTAAATTGTTTTTCAGTCTTTGTCATTTTTTTAAAATTATATTTTTATTTTCAGTTAAAGTTTTATTCATGTCATAATTCATGTACAAAAGAGCGGTATTTAAAGATTCAATTGATTCCATTCTTGTAAGTTCTCTTCTTTGTTTTTTATTAATCTCTCTTTTATTAAAATTATACATCTTCATAACTTTATTTTCCCCGCTACCTAAATCTTTCCAATTGAAGTTATATCTATTTAGACAAGAAAAACATTTGTCTTTGTACGCAGGATTTGGAGAATGTTTCCCTCTTTCACATTTTTTCCATGAGTTATACCAATTAACCGCCTCATTAAATAATATTTTACAATCTTCTTTGCTTAATTTATCATCTTCCTGTTGAAGAATTGCGATGACACTTCCAGGTGTTTGACATCCGGGAATTATTGGTCTATTTTTATCTACAGTGATTGGTTTATTATCATCTTTTACAAATTCAGATTTACAGTAAGTCTTAACATAATTTTTTAAATACTGTTTTCTTTCTCCCATATAAGAATACCCGTCGTCACCTGAACTGGCTTTAGTTCCACAAAAACATATTACTTCTTCTAAATTATCACAATGTTCTTTTTGTTCCATTTGATAATTAATTACTAATCGACACTCTCTCCTCAAAAAATTAGGTTCTTCAGATTTTATATTATCAACTATTGAATTATAAGCTGTGATAACTTGTTTATCTGCAGGTCTACATATGGTTTCCTTAACATCAAGTGGGTCGTCAACAGGTTTTGTAGGTATACCACCGTCAGGGCTTGGTAGTGACGGTCCTGGTAGTGATGGTCCCGGTAATGTACCACCTTGTTGATTATTAGTGACTTTACAAATACCCATAGTTGAAACAGTTTGAGGTCCGGCAATTCCATCGGCCTTTATATTAACAGATGTTTGATATTGTTTAACCATTTCTTTAGTTAAAGGACCATAAATTGCATCTACCTCCCCTGTTTTTGAAACTTTTTTAAAACCTTTACTTATTAAAAATTCTTGTACTTTAGATATTGCGTCGTCTTTAGAACCTTTAATACCTTTCATACAACTCTTTAAATAAGCCGAACCTGAACATATACTAGTAAGAGATGGTGCATCTTTACATTTTCCTTTTGAAATAACTACCTCTTGTTCTTTGTCAGGTGTTTTTTGTCCCCCTCCTTGGTCAGTGGAATCACCTCCACCTATTGTGGACCTATTTTTTGAAAAATCAAAATCAAAAGAATCCTGATTAGTTGGATTTATCACTTTTACCCCAATACTTTCCATGTGGTCAAAAATTTGACTAACATACTCCCAATCATCATCTTTATCAAAATTAAATTCGTCATCTACTGATTCTCTTAAATTAAATTTGTCGTTGATTGCCTTCGCGGTTTCAAAATTTGGTATTTCTTGTATCGCACTAACGTACGCATCCTCATCAGTCCCTCCCCCAAGAGTCCAACCATACTGAGAACTAGAACTATCTAATTTTTTAATTATTCTATTTACCAATGAAGTGTCCACCGCTTCTAATAAAACTTTTCTAACAATTTTTTTTAAGTCTGTATTTTTCATAATAACGTATTTGCTTTTCCTCGTTTAATTCCTGTTGTCCATTTTTCTTTGTTATTAACTGGATTTGCCTTACCTCTTGTTAGACCACTCTCCCATTTAGTATTACCAATTTGATTTGCCTTACCTCTTGTTAGACCACTCTCCCATTTAGTAACTGTTGGGTATGCAGCCGGAGGTGTAGAACCTCCTCCTGATGCACCGCCTGAAGGAGGGGGAGTTGATTCTTGTTCAGTCAGTTTTTCCTCACCAAAACTTTTTAATAAGTTTATGTATGTTTCAAAGTCAAACAACATTTTACTTTATAAATATTTTTGTAATTAGAAAAAAAGTAGTATATTTGTAAAAAAATAATCCAATGAACAAATTAATCGTATTTTTACTTTGTATTTTCAGTTTAACTTCATGTTATAAGACTGATGAATGGAATGCTCAATACACATCAATAAGTGGAGAATACGTAATTGATAGAGTAACTTTGTTGGCTTCAGACCAATCATCTGATGAAAGTGGTGAAAATTTTTACACTGGTGATTTGTATGTAAATCCAAATGGTACGTTACCTTTAGACGCAATCGAAGTTGGTATTACAAGATGGCACATTTCTAATTCAATGATATCATTTAACCCTGTTGGTACTACAACTGGCCAAACAATTTGGTTAAACCAATATGTATTGTCTCGTGTAACTTCAGTAGGAGGTGATGAGATTTTAAGTTTCAACATTGATGGTACAGTTAAAAAATTTAAAATTGTCGACGTTACATTAGAATCGTTAACTTTAAGAAGTACAGGTCAATGGGCATTTGGGTCATCAGGTCCTTACGAATCAGTTGTAATTAAATTTACACGAGTAGGTCCCTAAAATATTTCAGTGTCAGGTAATTTACCAGTATTGTTTGAATAATACTCAATAAGGAAATTTTTTAATTCATATTCATCAAGTGTTGGTTCAATTGAAGATTCTTCTTTTTCAAAAATAAAATCTTCTAAATCATCATAAGATGAATATGAATCACTTAAATCGTCAAAATCAACTATTTGAAATCCTGATTCTAATATAACATCGACATCAAATTCCTCGTGTCGAATTATGTCTTCAGAATCGTCATCTATTCTGAAATCGACTTCAATCATATTAGTTTTTTGATTATAGTAGAAATCGACCAATTCCAAGTTCATATCAATATTTTTTTAATCGATTAAACCAATCTTTTGATTTATTAATTTCTTCAGAAATTAAATTAGTTTTAGATTTAACTTTAACGTTTTCCTCTAATTCTTCCATAGTGTATTCTTTATTACTATCACCACATTCGTTACATTCTTCAGCCTCTTTCATAGTCGAACATTGCTCACACATTTTACCTTCATATAACCCACCACAAGATTCACAAACTTGTTTAGTTTTTTTATTTATATCCTTGTTTCTGTATTCCATAACTTCTCCCTCATTTGAAACAGTTACACCATCTTTATCACCAGCCAAATCCTCAACAGTTAAAGGTGTCATATTACCTTTCGGTTGTAATGTTTTGTAACCATCGTATAGACCAATATGTCTTTCAGTAATTTGTTTTCTTTCTTCTTCAGATATGTTTAAAAAATATGCTTTCATAGTTTGATTTTACAATAAATATATTGACATATACATTTGACAAAAAAAAGTATTATTATTAAATTTGGTATTATGACTCCTGAATTAAAAAAACAACCAATATTTAAAGACCATAGAGGTTCTTTCACACCAATTAAATTATCCGATAAATGGATTCAATCAAACATTAGTATTAATGAAGATATTTTTGTTTTCAGAGGTTTACATTTACAAAAATACCCAAAATCGCAAGCAAAACAATTAACTGTTATTCAGGGACGGATTTTAGATTTTTGTGTCTGTATTGATAAGTTAAACCCAAATTTTGGTAAGACTTTTGATTTTATGATGAATGAAGGTGATGTTCTTTATGTACCTCATGGATATGCACATGGATTTTTAACTTTACAAAGTCAAACTATAGTCAATTACTTAGTTGATGAAGAATACTCTTCAGACCATGAAGTTTCGATAAAATGGGATAGTGTTGAAGATGTTAGAGAGTTAATTACAAAAATGACATCAGGTTTCACTTTTAAATTAAAAATGAGTGACAAAGATAGTGACGGCATTAATTTTTCAGAATTATGATAATTCAAGATGTTAATGAATTTGCCGAAGGTGCAATCTTATTAGATGGATTTGATGATTGTATTGTAGGTATTACTGAGGAATTTGGTAACGAGCCAAGGGTTCTTTATTCTCGAGATAAAATCATCACAAAATTAATGGAGGATATGACTGAAGATGAAGCCTACGAATACTATTATTATAATATTCTCGGTGGGTACTTTGGTGAAAGAAATCCTATATTTTTAACACATCAATAATGAGTCATCCAAAAAGATAGAATTTTTGAGGAGTAACGTTTAATAACTTTGTTAACATTTTCAGGAGTAATTTCTTTACCCTCGTCTTCTAGCATTTTCATGGAACCTCTAATCATTATGTTTCTAGTATTATCCGCCAGTTCTACCAAATCTTCAAAATTATCGTCTTCAACATCGTAATGTTCTTTTTTAAGAATATTTCCCCCAATATAAAGATACGGAGATGCTCCAAACATATTTACAATACCTGTTTCTCTTAATAAATCCAAATATTTTTTTATTTCCAACATTTTGAAATATTTCAATATTTTAGAATTTTCCGCAAGTTTATTAACGTCATCATTTTCGTTAATTTTTGATTTTTTTTTGAAATCTTTTTCTAAAATCCATGAATCGGTATCAAGTAAAAAAAGTCCGCCTCCATTATCCCACTCCACATTATATTGAAGAAATCCGGGTCCTTTATTAATTCCGGTAACTGTACCCCTTTCTCCAAAATATTTTGGTTCATCCTCCATTTCTAGACAAACTACTCTGTCACCAATTTTCAATTCAGGTTTAATTCTTTTACTCATATATTTATAAATATGTCAACATTAATATTAAGCGAATCACAAAGACGATTATTGATTATTGAATCCGTTTCTAATGATTTAGAAAATGTAAAAAATAATTCTGAAGATTTAATAAAAAAAATATACTCAGAAGTTAAAGGTAATTTAAGTTTAGATTTTAAATTATTATTAACATGGAGCTCGGCAATTGGTGGGTTTTTAACTCCTTTAAGTCAGTTAATTGACGGACAAATGCCTGAGTTAACTTCAACCGATAAATCCTTAATTTTAATTGGTGTGGTGTTTTCAGTAATTTTTCAAAATTCTGATAATTTAAAAAAAATTAAAAATTCATTAAAAGAAAAAGGTCTTTATGAGAATTTTTTAATTGTTAAAGAAAAGGCCTCAGATTTAAAAAGTACTTTTTTAAATTTTTTAAGTGGATTAAATATAACTGTTAATGCAATGTCAGGAATTATTGCATATTCTTTTTTAATTCCAATAATTCCTATATTATTACAAATCGCAACATCACACTCAATAACTGATGATGAAATTTTAGAACTAACTAAGAGAGTTTCCGCTTGGGGATTAACAATAATTAGTTCTAAAACTTTAAAAAATATTTTTGAAAAAATATTAAAAAAATTTGATTAGTCTTCGTACTTAGAATTATATTTTCTTTCTTTCTTACTTCCTCCACCTCTTAACGCTGAAATTGCCGCAAATAGTAAAACAATAACTAAGAAAACTACAACCCCAACAGTAATTCCCGCAATTTTTAAAGCCGTAATACCTTTCTTTACTAATTTATCGGCAATAGGTTCAACAATAGGTTTTGCACCATTCCAAGCACTTGAACCCATATTCGCGAGGTCATTTAACCATGGAGTTTGATATTTTCCAAATGAAGGGTTTTTACCTGTTGAAAAATAATTTAATAATTTGTCAAAAACTTCTTGTTGTTCTTTATTAAATCCTATTTTCATACTCATAGCATTAAGTAACTCTTGGATTTGGTCAGCTGTGGCGTTTTTTGAAAAAATAGTACCAAACACGTCATTTAATAATGTTTGACTTGAGAATATGTCAGATGTACGTGATAAATTATTTTTTGTAAGTACAAATTGAGCATCAAATGCTTGTCTACTTAAACCATCAAATCTATTAGGATTTAAATAATTTTGAATTTGAGTAGCAATTCCTAATTCATCTAATTTTGATGAAGAGGAGGAGGACGACGCTCCTTTTTTAGCCTTTTCAAGAACTTTTTCACCATAATTGGTTTTAACCAATTTTTCCCAGTCATTAGGGTATTTTTGTTTAATTTTATCAATTATTTTAATTTGATTTTCATAAAATTTTTGAGCAAATTGGTCGTTAAATGAACTTAATTTTCTACAAAATTGCATAACTTTAGCCCCTTCTACTCTACCTCCATTAACCGCCAAATCTAATACTCTATTAAAGGCTACGTCTAATGCTTCATTGGACTTTCTACCTATAATGGTACTTAACTCATCAAATGCCTTGACATCGTTTTTTTCTAATCCTGAAACAAACTTGTCTACGATTTTACTTCGTAATTCACTATATTGTTCATTAATAACATTTGAGTTATTTGTAAACCCATGCATTTCTAAAATTCTTTGTTTTTCGTTTGGATTAACAGATAATATTTTTTTCATTTTTTTTATATTTTTATTTTATTATTATAATTCTAATGGATTACCATTTTCATCGACTAACCAATTTGACATATCAAGTTGTCCTAACATCATCATAATTTCATCTCCACCTAATCTTTCATATGATTTACTAGTAATTATTTTTGACCAATCTGCATCTTTATTTTTTTCCAAAACATCAGAAATGTTAGCCAATAATGGTATAAACCAATCAGGATTGTTACTTCTAAACTCTTCTAAATCTTTAGCCAGTTGTGTTTCTTTGTCGTTAGTTAACCCATATTTTTCAGCCATATGTTTAGCAATTTCAATCACTGTAATGTCAGGTACTAATGTATATTTAATACCTTTATATAGAAGATAACCATATTTTGGAGCGATGTTACCAACAGACTCTACACCAATTGCCTTTACAAGTAAATCTGCCCTTTTATTTGCGGATTTAATTTGAGCCTTTAAAGCATCATCAATACCTTTACCAAGATTTTGCTTATTTTTAACTACCTGTCTAAAAATATATTTTTCTTCCTGAGTTAAGTTCGATATAAACTTTTTCATACCACTAACAGTTTTAGTGTTATATTGTGCAAATTTACTAGCTAAACTTTCACATACTGCGGCAGATGGTTGTTTCACAATACCAATACCCTTATGAATAATAGGTAAAAGGGCAAAGACAAAATCCATAACCGCATCACCTGTTAATTTACCATTTTTAATCCACTTGGTAGTACCCATTGCTACTGGTATTCCATATTCCCCAAGAGCGGTAACTATTCTCACTAATTGAGCCCCTTCCGTAATTGCAAGTCCCGCGGCACTTACCGCCAATGACGCTCCCCAAGTCAATATTGCGGGTCCAACAACATAAATTATTATTTCAATCACATCTCCCCATTTTTCCCAAAATTTATCTAAATCACTTTGGGTTAATCTTTCAATCGCCTTTGGGTTTCTTTCATAAACAGCATCTAATATATCGGATAATTCATTGTATTGACTGATTTTACTTGAGACCATTTGATTTTCAGAACTTTTAACCAATTCATTGTGAAAAGTCATAAAATAATCTGATTTTGGTAACCCAACGGAATCTACATAATCGTTATTACGATAAAGACCTTTAATCCCATCTTTAACTGCCAATATTTCTTTATTTTTTTGTCCGCTTATATCTTCTTGTCCTTTTGACCAATCTAAAAATTCTTGTTTAGTTATACCATAAGGAAAATCGGAATGATAATATTCATTCTTCAACGCTTCATATTTTGCATCACATTCCGACTTATTATTATTGTAAACTCCTGTTTTTGAATTTTGACATAGTTCATCTAATTCCTTTTTTCTTTTTTTGTACTCAGGATATTCACTTGGGTGAAACCCAAATGGTGTACCTCTTAACCCAACGTTTTCGGCAGTCATTTTAACCCACCCACCAACTTTAACTTTTTTAGTATGAGTACCCGATTTATCCATATATTGTTGGTCCTGTGTTACATTTGGGTCCCATACAACTCTGTCAGGACTAACTCCAAGTCTTTCGGCTGCACGGTTTTTATTCCATTTAGATTTTGGGTCCGCAAATTCATTGTAATCTTGTTTTGGAGTATAATCATTTTTTTGAAAAGATGGGACAGGTGATGTTGAAATGGGTTGTCTATTATTATCCAATTCTTTTGGATATGTTTTAGAATTTAAATTTGGGAAAATTTCAGAAGGCTTTAACCCTTGGTATGGTCCATCTACTAATTTGTACCCTCCTTCAGGTTTTTTTTGATAAACCAATTGTTCAATCATTAATTCATTTTCAGACAAAGTTTTACTTGTGTCATACTCCATTAATAATTTAATTCTATTTAAAATATTTTCACTCATTTATAAATGTGATTTTTAGTTTCAAATCACCATATCCTTTTATTGTTCTATGATAAATACCTTTAGGGATTAGATATTCGCTTCCCACCTCCATTTTAACGGGTAATTTATCATCTAATTGTAATTCCCAACCATTACCTTCAATAACTTCAACTAAACGGGTTTCTCTATCTCTATGCCAATGTAATTCACCTGAATCAACTTCAGAATTGAATACTCTTATTTTAGAATTTTCAGTAATCTCAGAATCTATATAAGGTTTCATATATTACCAATACCCTGGATAAGTTTTACCACCCCACAAGTGACCAAATCTATTTAAACGACACGCCCAATAACCGGCAGTCATTCTATCTTTTTTAGATTTGCAATTATGTCTTGACGCAAATGCCTTTCGTGCTTTTGGATTAGAAACTTTAGCAGTTAACCCCCCATGAACGTCACCAAAAGATATTTTCTTAACTCTTCCTGTAGATGGATTTTTAACGTAAACAACATATTTTTTACCTCCACCTGTATTTCTTCTTGGTTTCCCAAGTTCAACTTTTTTACCATTATATTCAGCCTCATTTAAAAACTCCTCAGATAATGGAATGTCCAAATAAACTTCAGTACCATCTTGTAAGATTGCTGTGTTACCAATTTCAGTCTCAATTAATTCAATTTCTTCTTCATCTAAAGAAATTTGGTCATTCATATATAAACTTCTAACTTCATTAATTAAATTAAAAAATGATTGAGAATGAGGTCTAAAAACATTTTCAGTAATTGGAATATTATTATCTAAATGGTAATTTAATCCCTCAGAAATTTTTTGTGGAGTCACGTTACTAATTGAATTTTTCATTGTTTTTTACGAAATAAAAAATATAATCCAAAAAATGATAGAGATATACCATAAAAAATACCTGTGGTAATCCAATAAGAATTCGTAGCATCTAAAATCATTTTGAAAATGATGTCGAATCCTAAAGGGTTGAAAAACATTCCAGCCATTAGACAATATGTTGCAACATTTCTGTGAAATATTTGTCTCCAAGTCATCACTATCCATTAATTTGGGTTTAAAATTTATGAACCTAAGTTCTTTTAAGATAAATATTCATAAAATATAAAATAATGAAATACTTATTGGCAAATAATATATAATGGCAGCAAAAGTATCAAAAGGGGGCACATCAAGTAAGGTTACTTTCGGTGTGAAAAAATCTGGTAAATTTTCTAAAAAAATGACTAATAATAAAAGGTCAAAAAATTACAAAAAAGCTTACCGAGGACAAGGTAGATAAATAATTTTTTATTTACTATTATTAACACTATGGACAAGTTTGACATTCTTCAAAAAACTATAAAAAAGTTTTTACTAAAAAATTATGATTTTTTGGAGGATGCAAACTTGATTTCCGTAGATAAAAAAGATGATAAATTAGATGTTATCTATGAAGTAAAAATTAAATTACCTACATTTTTAAAAATGACAGGCTCTAATTTAACACTTTTAGATATCATACAAACAAGTGATGGGTACCTATCCGAGTATTTTGTAAAATATTTAGATGGGTCACATTATAAAGAAATAAGAACTCACATAAAATCTTTTATTAAACTTGTTTACAATGATAGAATAAATACTTTGGAGTTGAGGTATTATATTATTCCCTAACTTTCGCCTTAAAAGTAATATCAGGTAAAATTATATTTTCAATTTCTAAACTTTTTGAAAGTAAATTTACATATTTGTGTAGATTTCCGACCCAATTAGAATCTTCTTCATTATCCATTTCAATATAGTATTCTATAACAATATCGACCCTCCAAAACCACTTATCTTTATTATTAACAATAGCCTCATAAATTTGATTTTCATCCAATATTTTATACTCTATAAGATTTGGGATTTTATCTAAAAATTTACGTAATCCTTTAATATAAACTTTAGCTTTTTGTTCGTTTGTCATATTATTATAAATATAATGAATCAATACTTTGAAAAATTAATAAATAAATTATATAAAAAAGATATTGATTCTTTTTTTGGTACAGGTTCAACTATTGTTATTGATACAATGGGATATTCAACACAACTAAAAAAAATTCATATGTCAGTAGTACTTATTCCTACTGACTACGATTTATCAATAGAGATATTTCCTGAAGCATTAGAAATTTTGATTTTAGACGCTTGGAAATTTTTAAGTTTAGACACAGATTACGTATTAACAACATCAATTAAAAAATAATGGCACATCCAATATTACATGCAAAAAGTTCAGTAAAAAAATTTGGAGGTAAATGGGAAGACTATATTCATTTACATGAATGGTTAGATGAAACCAAGGCTTGGTACGGACATTCTACACATAGAATGTTTAGGCATCATTCGGAGGGTATATTTGAAATGGAAAAAAGGTTTGGTTCGTCATTTATTAATAGTGATGATATTGTAGTATATACGAGGTATGTCGGAGAACAACATGTTAAAGAAGATTGTAATGGGTACATACCAACTGCAAAAGAATGGATTGACGCGATTCAAAATGAAAAAAAACCTATGTGGATGTTAAAAACATTAGAATTAGAAATAAATGATTAATATTTATCAGTATGACTTTACAAGAATTTATATCAAATCCTGAAAATAAAAAATTATTTAAATTACTTCATTTTTGGTTAAAAAGTGAGGGTGGTAAATACATCTCGGCAGATTTCTATGTTAATGCCGGAGGTGATGTTGACTCCGGTTGGTTCCAACCATATATCCATGGTTCATTTGACCCGAAAATCCCTGAAAAACTTAAAAATTTTTTTGAAAGATTATATGAAGTCGTAGTTAACAATGAGTCACTTTGGGATGATTTAGATTGGGATAACAATCATAATATTACTGTTAAATACACAGTTAAAAATCAATCATTATCTATTGAGGATAGAGAATCTATCACAAATACAAGAGATTATGGTAATGAAAAAGAAATTACTGATAAAGAAATGATTGAGGAGATTACCAAGTGGAAATCAGAAGGAATTAGAACCATTAAAGTAGATTTCGACGGAGGTGGTGATAGTGGATATATTAATGAACGTGGATTAGGTAATGGAGATATAGAAGTGGAAATGCCGGCATCCTTTAGTGATTTTCTTTATAACATGTTAGAATCAAATTATGGAGGATGGGAAATAAATGAAGGTTCTCAGGGTTATTTTGAAATATATACCGATGACAACTTGGTTCAATTATCAATAGGTATTAACGAAGAAGATTACGAACACCACGTATTATTTGAAGAACAAATAGAGTTTTAAAATAAAACAATCGCAACAGGTTTGTGTCCTTCAAAGGACGGATTTGGTTTGAAATAAACTTTAACCGCGTCGTGATAAACGTTTCCTGTAGTACCATCTTTTATTTCAAAGTCATCCTTATCAGGAGCATTTAATTGAGTGTCATCAACTTTAAAATGTCCGTGTTGGAATGAACATGGGTAATTTTGTCCCATATTAAAAACTTTCATAAATTCATCCTTAGTTCTTGGCTTAAGAGTTTCAGGAGTTAAAGTTTCAGGTACCTCAGTTTCAAATAATTTTCTTTTTAAAGATGGGTCATTATGTAAATTGAGGATTCTTTCTTTTTCGGATTCGTTTATATTAATTTTTTTACTCATAACATTTCAATATACTATAAATACTACAATCAAATAAAAAATCAATCTATTTATATAATATGAAAATTTCAATTAAAGGTAAAAAATTAACATGTAAGGTTTGTTCAACACCAAAAGAAAAAATGGAAGGTATGCAAAACAAAACTTTTGATGGGTTTGGGTGTATGTTATTTTTAATTGGTGATGATTACGATTGTTTTTGGATGAAAGATTGTATAATTGATTTAGACATTTTATTTCTAAATGAAAAATTTGAAATCGTTAAGATATTTAACTCATGTGAAAAATGTAACTCTGAAGATTGCCCAAGATACTGCTCATCAGGTAATTACGTATTAGAATTACCTTCAGGATATTGTCACAAAAATAAAATAAATGTCGGAGATAAAATTATTTTACCGATTTAGATTCTTTAATTTTTTCTTGTAATTTTTGTACGAATTCTTTTTGTAATGTCTTTAAGAATTTAACATATGCCGCGTCTTCACTATCCGCAGGTTTACTGTATTTCCCTTCAGGTGGTCTTTTACTTCTACCAAAGAAATTTAAACCTGAAATGTTAGTAATACATTTGTGACCACCAGAATTTGCCTGTATTATGTCCCAAGCAGTTACACCCAATTTATCTAATAATTCTTTTTCTTGGTCTGTTAAACTTTTAAATGGTTTTGACATTAGGTCTTTTATAATACCCAAATATTCCATACCATTATCAATGTCCATCATTTTTTCACCGTAAATTGCCGCAAAATCTTTAAATGTAAAACCTACTGATTGCTCTCCAAAAGATTTATCAGATTCCGAAATCCACTTAATTGTTGACAGTGGTATAACTCTATCTTTTAATTTACTTTCCCATTTACTCAAAACTTCTTGAGCAATTTCACCAAGATTTACCCCTTTTAATTCTCTTTCTTTTTTAAATGGATTACAAGACGCTTGTAATAAACCTAATGGCCAAGCAATAACCAAAAAGTCGGCGTCAGGATTATTTTCAAATGGAGTGTACCTATCGTATGAACCGGCCTTTATCATACTACCACCACCATATTGAACAATTATTCCGTCCTCAACTTTTACGTTTGGACTACTCTTCATTGATTTAATATATCCTTCTTTATTCTTTTCTAACTCAGATGATGATGGATAGTTTTTTTCTTTTACTACCTTACTAATTATGTTAAATATTGAGAGTATTGACGGTTTTGCAGTCATAACTAAATTCTCAAGAAAATTGGGTTTGTTTTTAAATGCCAACAATAATTTGTTAGTTACCAACCCCAACATCATTCTATTTTCTTTGGCGGATTTGTCTTTTTCAAAATTAAATACGTAGTTCATCACCATTTTGGGTGTGATATTTTTAGAAGCATAATCAGCACTATCGACCATAGATATTGTTGAAACATCTTCAGGTGTAAAAATTTCATTTGCAGGTATTATTTGAGATAAAGTTTCAACATTTGAACGAGCTTGTCTAAATGATTTAGACCCTGTATCCTCGGCTCCCGCTTGTCTATCATGATGGTCCGTATGTACAATAAACATTGGTTTACCATGTGCAAAATCTACTAACACTGGCATAACTTCCCCATGAGCATCGGCCTTTCTAACTGAAAATTCTTTATCTCCGTATTGTATAATTTCTGATTCAACAACTTTGATGCCGTTATCTTCCAAATATTTTTTCATAGCCAAAGCGGTTGTAACACCATCTAAGTCCATATGAAAATAAATTTTTGCCTTTTTGTATCTTTTGGATAATTCGTTAATATTACGTATTCCGCCTTCAGTTAATAGTTTTTTCATATAGAATAAATATTATTCTTTCCAGAAAACTTGTATCAAGATTATTAAAACCGCCAAACTTAAACATATCCCCGTTTTAGATGAAATTTTTTCATCAAAAATTAGTTTAGCCATTATACCATACATTATTGTACCTATTGAAAATCCTATAATTCTACTTGGCCATAACGCACCATCATACGCCCTAACCAAATTACTTATAGAAATTAAAAATATGTATGATATGGGTATTCCCATCAGGACTGAAAACCAAGTGTTATTTTTTAACCAAACGTACTTAATTGGCCCTTGTAGTTGGAAAAATGCTAATACTTGCCCAAGTATACTAAGTAATACCCCAATTATTAGATTCCTCACTACTTTTTATTTTTTTGTCTTAAAGTTTTTGGGTGATTTAAGAAGTAGTCAAAAAATCGCACACAAGATAAACACAATATGTACTTTTTATCAGACAAAGAAGATGTTAATTCACAACAATCCTCTTTTTCTCGTTTGCACTGTTGACAAATATTTTTATGTTTAATACCAAAATCTATCATTAATCAAAAAATAGTTATTCTTTTTCTTTTTCTGTAGTTTTTTTATTTTTTCTTTTTTCAAAATCAATTATTTGACTTTCATAAGAAATTAATAAGTTTTTTAAATGAGTACTTTCTTTATCAAAAATTAAACGATGAAGTGAATCATAAAATTTACTTTTTAAATCACTCCTACTTTCAAAAAATTCAAAAACTAATTGATTAATGTTATCTAATTCCATATTAATAAATATTTTTATTTATTATTTATACTTTTTTAAAATTATACTATATTTAATAAGAAATATGAGAAAAAAACTGCGAAACATATATAAACAAAGTAATAAGTCCTGACAATTGTCAGGATTTTTTTTGCCCATACGTTAACAATAAACTAAAAATAAAAAAAAATGAAAAACACAAAAACTTACAATGAATTAGTTCAAAAAATGAGAACATTCTTTCAAGAAAAAGGATTTAAAGAAGTCCCAACCCAATCAAGATTATCAATCTTGGCAGCATGTGAAAACCCACATTCAATTACAACATTTAATTATCAAGGAGAGGTTTGGCCGTTACCACAGACGGGTCAAATGTGGCTAGAATACGAACTTCTTAAAAATCCTGAATGGAATGGTGTGTACTGTATCTCAACGTCTTATAGACAAGAAAAAGACCCAATTCCAGGCAGACACGAATTAATTTTCCCAATGTTTGAATTTGAATCCAAAGGAGGAATGAAAGAAATGATAAAATTGGAATCAGAACTTTTGGACTACTTAGGATTTGATAAACCAATTGAGGTTAACTATGATGATGTTTGTGAAGAATATGGAGGAGTTTCAATTTTAGAAAATGAACACGAAACAAGAATGTGGGAAGAAAAAGGTGCAGTAGTGTCTCTTCAAAATTTCCCATACAGAACAAATCCATTTTGGAATATGAGAGAGAGTGAGAATAGAATATTCAATAAAGTCGATGTGATTCTTTACGGACAAGAAACAATTGGTTCGGCAGAAAGAAGCTCCAATGTGGAAGAAATGAGAAATAACTTCTACACAATTGAAAATGGAAAATATTCTGAAAAACTATTTGAACTATTCGGTAAAGAAAGAGTTGAAAAGGAGTTAGAGGAATTTTTATCTCACGATTTCTTCCCACGTTTTGGTGGTGGAATTGGAATGACACGACTTGCAAGAGCCTATCAGTTAATGATGGAAGAAGTAGAAGTATTCTAATAAAAACCCCTCTTTGAGGGGTTTTTTTATTCTTTAATTTCAGACATTAGTTTACCCCATAAAACCGATTGGATTACTGCCAACAAAATACCAATAGTGAATACTGATTTATTTGGAGCATTTACAATTAAAATCATATCAACTGCCAAAGCCATCATACAGGCTGTTAATTTTAGTTTGAAGTTTTTCATGGTCGGGTTATTGTTTTAATTATTAAACAAATATACACATTTTTTTTAAATGCACAAAAAAAAACCCTCATTATTGAGGGTTTTTAACAATTTTATATATTTTATCTTTTTCTTCTTACAATACGACTTTCCATTACTGGTTCATCTTCATCAGAACTCATCTCACGACTTTTCATTTTACTCATTTCAGCTTGTAATGCCCCTTCTACCTTATCTGCTTCAGCATCGTTACCTGATTTTCTTAATTTTTTGATTGCCGCTTTAATGTAGTGAGAACCTGCAATTCCTAACATTCCAATTACAGTTCCAATAATGGTGACAATCGCCTCACCTGTGTCTAAAGCTTCAGGATTAAAGAAATTTTCCATTTCTTCTTTCATCTCTTTTTCTTGAGTTTCATTAACAATATTCTTAATTAACTCAGTTAATTCTGATTCGGTTAAACGTATTTTTTTCATAATTTTTCTATTTCTATATAAATATATCTTAATTTGTATTTGACAAATAAAAAATAATATTTTATTATTGAACTATGAAAAAAATTGAAAATGGTGATAGTGTTACCGTAAATTACACAGGAAAATTAGAAGACGGGACTATTTTTGATAGCTCTCTTATTGAAGGTCGTACTCCATTAGTTACAACTTTGGGTCAGGGTCAATTAATTCCAGGTTTTGAAAACGGACTAATAGGTATGTCAGTTGGAGAAACAAGAACTATTGAAATCGAACCTGAAAATGCTTATGGGGAACCAAATCCAATGTTAATTCAAGAAGTTGAAAAATCTAAAGTTCCTGCGGAAGTTAAAGTTGGTGACCAATTACAGGGTATGAATCAACATGGTCCTGTAAACGTTACTGTATCGGAAATTAAGGAAGATACTGTTGTATTGGATATGAATCATCCACTTGCAGGTAAAAAACTTATTTTTGATTTGGAAGTTGTATCGGTTAACTAATACAAAATCCTATTATATTAAAAAACCCCTCTTTTGGAGGGGTTTTTAATTAATACGTTATTAACAAATTACACTGCAATAAATTTAATATTTGGTTCTGTATAACTACCAGATTCAATTTCGTGATACCCTGGTTTATTTTTTAATTTCTCAAATAAATCATACGTTTTATCACCAGGAATAACTGTACTAGTTGTCTTACCACCAGCTCCGCTATAAAAACTAACACCTAATTTACCACCGTCCATCCATATTTTATCAAAATTCACATTACCCAATTTAGTCGTTACTTTATATGTTTTTTTTGAGCCGTCATTCATAATTACTTCAAGGTATGGTTCCCCACCTCGTACAACATTCAACGATTTAACGGCATGTCCTTGGTATTGCCCACCCCAGTCAACATTAATTTGAGGTGCTTCATTTATCATTCTTTTATTTTCGCTGATTACTTTTTTAACTAATCTAACGATATCTGATTCTGTTAATCTAACAATTTTTTTCATTTTTTTTTATTTATTAATAAATATTATATTTTTTAAAAAAGTTAAAACCAATCTGATATTTTATCATACCAAGATACATCTTTTGGTTTTGTAGAATCTTGTTCAGCAGATTTAGGTCCACCTGTTACCCAAACAATCATCGCACTACCATTTTTACTTTTTAATTGGTTTGCCGGTGTCGCTAATCTTGTTCCGTGTACACTATGATAAATTATCGGTACACCATTTTTAATCGCCCCAACATATCCAACGTGGGTATTAAATGTAAATGGGTCAGTATCTTTAACATTACCACTACCATCTAATCCTCTTTGTGAAACTCTTTCACAAAACGCTTTACCTTTGTTACCTGAATCTCTGTAATACATACCAACTATATCACCTACTTTCAACGAACCATTACTGAAATTAGACGATGACGGATAAAATGAACTAATAGTTTTGGCAATCTCAGAACCTGAACTACAAGATTTATCTTTACTTTCACCTTCCTGAGTAAAACAACCACAAGTTGATGAATTTATTTTATTGGATTTCATTTTGTTCCTAACATTATTCCAATCAATTGAACCGTCTGTAAACATATTATATTTAACTCCGTATTTTTTAGCCGCGTTAAAGGCTTTCCAAGCGTCACCTAATTTTTCACCTATAGACAGTCCAACATATTGTGAACAACCCTCACTTCCACCATTACCAATAGTAGTTTCCTTATTTGGACTAATTTTTGAACATGTTTCAGGTAAAACTGACTGACAATTTTGTTTACCTGAGTCATTAGTCACTTTTTGTTTATTGTCAGTATTTTTGGTACCACAAGAAATAATACTAACACCTTTAGGAAAATAAGCATCAACCCCAAGTTTTGTAGCAGTTGCGTTACCAACTTTACCATCAACGGTTAATTTGTTATCCTCTTGGAATTTAGCCACCGCACAAGCTGTTTTTTGTCCGTATTTACCATCAGGACTTCCAACAATTTTACCGTAACCTAATTCACTTAATTTTTTTTGAATTGCTTCTGACTTAGGATTGTACGTTGATTCTTCATTAATTAAATTTAAATAATGATTTTTTGTGTGACCTTCATGAAGGTTTAAAATTCTGTTTTTTTCGTCTTGACTAATTTCAAATAAATTTGTTTTCATAATCATTTATAATATGTTGTTGTAGTTGTTTTACTAACTTTTGATTTCATGGCACATGTGCCTCTATTGTAGTGAGCTTTATTATACGTCGGAAATATCCCTCTCATTATTTTAGTGTAGTAGTCAAAATTTCTTTTGTTTTCAGAACTTAACTCAGTACCCAAATCTCTTTTATCAACTAAAGAGTTAAGTAACTCACTTATGATTTTTTCGGCCAACATTTTATCATCAATACATTTTCTATCTTTACAATTTTTTAAATTTATATTGTTATCATCAAGAACATCTAAAATATATCCCATGAGTTCGGTCTCACCTGAAGTTGTTTTTATCTGATTGGGTTGTTTACAAGGTGCGGAGCCAGCTTGTTCATTAACATTTAATAATGACTTAATTCTTTCAATGTTTTCGTGTAAAGAAATTTTCATATTTTAATAAATATCATCAATTGTGGACTTTTTTTATTTAATTCATTATATTTATTTAGTAAATAAATTTCAATTTATATTGTAGTGGAATTATCATCAGAGATTGTAGTCGCGTTTATCACAGGTGTCTTAGGACCGATATCAATTATAGTTGTTAAAAACTTTTTAGATAAGCGTAAGAAAAAACCAGATTTAGTACATGAGACTTTAAAAGTTTCAGAATTAATAACCTCAAGAATTGAACATATTAAAGATGAATTTAAAGCCGACAGAGTTTGGATTACTCAGTTTCATAACGGAGGTAATTTTTATCCAACAGGTAAGTCAATGGCGAAATTTAGTGTGATGTATGAAACAGTTGGGGCGGGTGTTAACTCAATACAATCAAATTTCCACAACATCCCTGTTAATTTATTTAGTAAATCAATCAATCAACTATTGGAAAATGATGTTATTGAGATTCCTGATTTTAAAGACGATGCAGTTTCAACATTTGGTTTAAAATATATTGCTGAAGAGAGTGGTTGTAAATCAGGTTACCTGTTCGCAATTAAATCAATAGATGAAAAATTTATTGGTACATTAGGTTTAGATTTTACTAAACGTAAAACTAAACTTGATATGGAGTCAATTAACCATTTACAAGTACACGCAACCGCATTAGGGGGAGTGTTAATGTCTCATTTATCAAAATAATTATTTACAATCTTTAGCGTAACTATAAACTTCAATGTTTTTACTAATGATTTGAGATGCGGTTTGTTTAACCTTGTCTCGAATATGTCCTGACCTAAAGGTTGACCAATTGTCTTCAATCACCCACTTTTTATTTAACAAAACATATACATCAAAAACTGAATCATCATCATCTATACGTTCATCGTTTAAAAATATTTTGAATCCGCATATCCTATCATCATCGTTAAATAAAGATTTCAATAGAGTTTCACCTTTTTCTATAATTTGTTTTACTTGTTTGTCAGTTAAAATATGTTTCATTAAGATTCCTTAATTTCTCTTAATACTTTTACGTTATTTAAAATCCTTTTAATATTTTTAGAAAAGTTACGTCTATTACGTTTTGGTTTACCTTGTTTTTTTACCTTTGCCATGTAAAAATTTTAAATATCTTTTATCTTAATAGGTGATAAATATTCCCAATCAAGGTCCTCACTATCATTAACCTCAGTATTAATTATGTTACCGTCGTATATTGAAAGTATTCCTTCACCTTCCTCAAATCTAAACTTTTCAGTGACAGTATTTTCATCATATGAATATACAAAATTTCTAAACCTGTTTGTTTGGATAACCCTTTCACTTACATCAACATCTTGAGCATATTTTGCAAGATTCGGTCTATTTAATGGAATTTTAAAATCGTCTCTAATGTTTAATGTAATCAATGAATACATATAATCCACATCAATTGTTTCAACATCAATCCCAAGAGCTCCGATATTTGACTCATATGTTTCATAATGCAATGCATCTTCAAACACATTTTTCCATTCATCACCATCAAAATCTTTTAATATATTATCAATGATTTTAATTAATATTTTATCATTAAATCTTTCTAAACTACTTTTTTTCATATTATATTTCGTATTTGTTAGGGATTATTCTTTCAACGTCTTCTTCTGTCGTGTTAATCAATAGGTTCATATCTTTCCAATTAATACCATTAATTGATAGAACATGTACCATTGTCATACCTGAATTAAGTTTTTTATCACTGAGGAATGCCCATTCATCCGCAGTATCACTTTCATACATTTTTAAATAATTGTATAATATTGATATGTCATCGTCATTGGTGACTTCAGGTATTATAACATCAACATAAACGTCATACATTTTTCCAAAGTATTCATCTTCCACTTCAACTTCTTTTATTTGAACAGGAAGTCGGTACCTTTTGGATGATTCATCAAGATAAAAATCAATTTCACCTTCTAACTTTGAATCGACCAATGCTTTTAAATAAGGATACTTCGAAACTTTTTGAATAAATGGTCCCAAACCACCAAAATACTCCGCAATCTCTAATGGAGACATTCCATTATCTAATTGAGAAATTATCTTCTGTGAAAAGTTATCTGACATATTTATAAATATATGGATAAAGATATATTAATCACTATTGAATTAATTAAAAAGTTTGTAAAATCTAACGGAGTATTTGAAGATTACTACTATACCCCATATTCTGAAAACGAATTACCAATTGATGTTAGAATCCCATATAAAGTAACTAAGATTTCTTTACATAAAGAAAAACAAGGTAAATTCAAATACGAAGGTGTTGTCTATGTTAAACCATTGGAAGTTATTCAGGGTGTTGGAGGTCAATTTGAGACAGGGTATTCTTTAGATGATATCCCTGAATACTTATTAGACAATTTCACTGAAAGTATTGTGAAAGATATTGATAACTTTCTAAGTCACGTATACTTAGAAGTTGATTTTACTTATTAAATTTCAACAAATTTAATCACGTTTATGTACGAATTAGGAATCCAATCTTCATCTACTCTTGCAGA
>Ga0315899_10001508_pt1 | contig 26528 bp, 42 predicted proteins | sample LakEriMetagenome_2_FD_203518 | JGI IMG/M metagenome (GOLD analysis project Ga0315899, IMG submission 203518) | Freshwater fungal communities from buoy surface, Lake Erie, Ohio, United States - Buoy 4 MA112 | ecosystem: Environmental > Aquatic > Freshwater > Lake | place: USA: Lake Erie, Ohio... | reverse complement strand
ATGGTAAGGGTTACGTTTTCTGCTTTGATGCTAGCAAAGTGACAGCATGATGCAAACCTTACTCGAAATGCTAGGTGGCTTTGTAGCTTTCCTATTCCTATGGGCTTTTCTTTTCGTTTTACTATCATTCTAGGATATTAGATATGCAAAATTATCAAGTGTTATTCATGGGCGAAAATGTCTGGACTATTAACGGTTCACCCCATATTTTCAATTCTGCCGCTGAAGCCGCAAAAGAACTAGCGGAGCATTTCGAAGATATGGAGTCAGAAAATATGGACTATGAACCTTCCGATTATCGAATCGAAGCGTTTTAAGACGTTTTTCTATCAAGGGTTATCAGACTATCGGTAACCCTATTTTTTCGGCCTGTAAGCCGTTTTAAGGGGATTAGACAATGCAGAAAATTTTCTACCAGATTCGGGAATACAAAACTCCGGTTGCCTATAGCACGCCATTAGGCCAAAAGCTAAGACCACGGTGGCGCTGTATCAAACTCATTGCCAGGCTAACCCTGACAGGCCACCGCGATATCGTTATGGTTCCGTTTTCAGTCAATTGCAAATAAAGCCGTTTTAAGCCGTTTTTAAGGGTAAGTGATATCCTGACTTACCCTTTTTCGTTTTCTCGCCGCTATGAGGCTCTAATCGCGTCCTAGAGGCATTGTCATCAGGAGGACTGTATGCAACCCAAGCAAAAACTGTCGATAGTCAAAAATTCTCCCGCGCGCGTATCCGCACCTAAGAGCGAGTCATCAGAACCGTTGACCATTTTGGATTCCAAATTCAAATGGACACCGCCAGGAACCGACATCAGAGAACGGTTCAAAGCTATGGGATTCAAAACCCCAAAACCCAAGAAACCCCAATTCGGAAAATAACCCCTGCTTAATTTTTAAGCAAATCGGGTTTTCCCATATACATATTTTTTAAGAAATATAACCATTGTCGATAATACTACGACAGTAGTATTAAGGAACTAATAATGTAGTAGTACTAATGTAGAACAGAACTATATTCTATATAACCAAGAATCATGCCAGGTAGTTATCCACACAGTTATCAACAGCTTTATCCACAGGCTATTGATTGTTGTTACACGATAGAAATTACTCATTGTTAAATTTATTTGTGTTACTGTAATGTCCGGTTGTGCAATTTTGCACAGCGATTAGACCTTAAAGGGGATTAGTTATGACGTACCTGAAAGACATTAAGTTGTGCGTAGACTGCGCGTTCTACGGCAATCCACACGGTCAGAAAGACCGCTGTATCAATCCAGAAGTTACCGAGGTCAGCATGGTAACTGGCAAGGAAGATTACCCCTATTGCTTTGCTCAACGTCAGTCCTACCGGCTTGGTGACTGCGGTCAGTCTGCGCGTTTCTTTGTCCTGAATGAAGAAATGTCTATTGAACGCGAAAAGAAGCGCCAGGAGTTCGAGGAAGCTATGCGTGACTGTCCGTTCTAAGGGGATGCTATGACCAGAGATGACATTGTTAAATGGGCGGCAGAAGCTGGAATCATGCCGCCAGATTGGGGCGCGACTGAAAACCAATGGAGAAGCCTTACTGCGTTTGCTGAACTTGCTGCGGCTTATGAGCGAGAGGAATGCGCGAAGGTCTGTGAACAAGCTGGCGTAGATGGCTACGGCACTCTGGCTGCCGCCTTACTAATACGCGAAAGGGGTGCGCCATGATCACACTAACCCGCGAGGAAGCGCAGCAGGTGCTGGATGCGTTTGAAGTGGCGACAACGCATTTTGCAAAAGACCGGCAGGAAATATTGGCAGCAAGAGAAAACCTCCGCGCCCGACTCGCGCAGCCTGAACCGGAGCCGGTTGCAAAGATGCGCGAGATGCTGGAGGTGCAAGGGCGTGATGGCACATGGAATTACGAACCGTACTTCCACGGCATGTACAACGGCATGGAGCTCATGCTCGCGTTAGCGGAAAGCCGTGACCCTGTATTTCGCAAAGCCCCTGAGAAGTGGCTAAACACCCCACCACAGCGCAACTGGCAGGGGCTGACAAATAAGGAATACGAAGCAATGGCAGAAAAATACGTTACAAACTGCTATTTCGATACATTGAAATATGCCCGCGCCATCGAAGCCAAGCTGAAGGAGAAGAACACATGAAGAAACTAATCTTTTTCTGCGTTTTTCTAGCAAACCCTGCTTTTGCAGAAGAATGGTGGGAAGCATCTAACCAGGCTGGAGGCAAGATTGTCCTGACTACCCAGACTGCCGACTTCTGTTCTAAGAACTCTTGGATTGCTTACATAGAAACTACCAAGCAAGACGCTATCTACGGTTGTTGGGTTGTTAGCAATGACCGTATTCATGTTCGGTACAGAAATGGAACCGTCAAGGTTTATGACAAGGAAGGATGGGTCTACAAAAATGACAACAAGTGAAGTGAATCAACTGCCCTGGTCGCTAACCTGTGACATTGCCTGTCGCGCCATGCTGTTAAACATCTCTTTCGAGGAAGCGGTTCAAATTGCTATCCGTCAATACTTAGAAGTTACAAAAGGGGAAACTCAATGACAAGTCCTAATCAAGATGATTTCGCGCCAGAGATTCGGCGCTCTGCCTGGTGGTCTGGTGACAGCCGCAAAGCTGCTAATGGCAAAGCTGCTGACGTTATCCTAGAAAAGCTAGGCAAGCGGGAAGCACCCGATCTGTCTGGTATTGAAGCCGTGCAAATGGGCAAAGTGATGGAGCCTACCATTGCCAGACTATTCCAGGATAAGCACCGCATTGAATTGAAAGACGCTGACTATGCACTTTCACATAAAGATGAACCGTGGCTACGCTCTCACTTTGATTACATCTCAGCAGATGGACGCATACTCGTTGAATGCAAAAATTACAACGCTGGCGTTATGTCTAAGTTCGACGAAGAAACAAACCTGGTTCCTGCTGCTGATATGGCGCAACTCATACACGAAGCTGCCGTACATAACGTGGAGTCAATATACCTTGCGGTCTTGTTCGGCGGTCAGGCATTCCGCACCTATCACTTCACCATTACTGACGCACAGAAAGAAGACCTGATCAGGCAAATGGCAAAACTTTGGGGCATGGTAGCCACCAATACCCCGCCAGAACCTGACAGCCTGGAGTCAGTCAAGCTGATCTATCCAGAGTCAACAGAAGCCACCATCGTCGCGTCTGGCGCTGTCGAGAAAGCCTGTGAAGCACTGAAAGCTTACAAGGCCAAGATCAAGGAACTAGAGGATCAGTCAGAAGCCCTTGAGGTCGCTATCAGGGGCTACATGACAGACAGGTCTACGCTGACGGATTTGGCTGGCAGAACCCTAGCAACCTGGCGCACCGCTAAAAGTTCCAGCAAGTTTGACGCAAAGCTATTCCAGCAAGCCATGCCGGACATCTATGAGAAGTTTGTCGTGGAAACCCCAGGCAGTCGCAGATTCCTACTTAAATAAGGAGATGAGATGGATGACATAGAAAAAATGCGTAAAGAACTACATGAAAAGTACGCAAAACAAACAAGGGAAATGAACGAGCGACTTGCCAACAAAACCATCAAACAATTTCAAGAAGCCGTGATTGGTCTAAAAAGACTGATGATCATGTGGGGCGATATTGATTTGTCTGACTGGAAAGAAAAAATTTTAGATGGCGTGGTTGCCGAAAGCGATTTCGATGTTGCTCGATCTTTCACAATCATGTTGCAGATTTTAGAAGTAGATATGGAAATGTTTATTGATGCTTATGGCGGAGATACTGAGGAGATGAGAAATGAGTAACTTAGTACCAGTTCAAGACATAGAGCGCATGGCGTTAGCTGTGGCTAAGTCAGGTTTGTTTGGTGTCAAGACTTCAGACGAAGCTATGGCGCTAATGCTGATCGCTCAAGCAGAAGGCCAGCACCCTGCAATAGCTGCGCGTGACTATCACATCATTCAGGGCAGACCAGCACTAAAAGCTGACGCAATGCTGGCAAGGTTTCAGGGCGCTGGTGGAAAAGTTCAATGGGAGGACTACACAGATGAACGAGTTTCTGGAATTTTTAGTCATCCTAGTGGCGGGTCTATTACTGTTACTTGGACTATCGATCAGGCAAAGCATATTGGTTTGGTTAAGCCTAGTTCGGGATGGCATAAGTATCCTCGCGCAATGCTTAGATCGCGCTGCATCTCAGAAGGAATCAGAGCAGTGTATCCAGGCTGTGTGGTTGGAACCTATAGCGTCGAAGAAGTCCAAGACTTTGACGATAAACCGGCAAAGGTTGTCACGCCAGAGATCAAAGACATGGGTGCGGCAGACATCGTTGACGAGATTAAGTCAGCTAAGACCGTAGGTGAAGATTTTTTGCCTCTGTACATACCAGGTCAAGAGGAACCATACGACTTGGCGGAGAACTTAGACGCTTGGGAGACTATTTTCTACCAAATGATTTCAAAGGTAAAAGCAGGAAAGCTTGATGACAAGCAGAAGCTAGAGAAACTCAAAGCTTTCAAGAAGGCAAACCAGCACGTTATTGAAAACATGACACCGACAGCAAAGACCAAAGTCTTGGCAGCAGTCACTACCTTGGAGGAAGTATGAAACAGCATCAATCAGAACCAGGCAAGGGCGTACTCTTTCAGAACGATAAGAAAGCGCCAGGATCAGCACAGCCTGACTACAAGGGCGTGATCACTGTAGACCGAGATGTTAAGGCGGGTGAGCAAATCAAGATCGCTGCTTGGAAGAAAGCCACCAGAATCGGTGAACTGATCAGCCTAGCGCAGGATAACTGGACACCCGATCCTAATTACCGCAAGCCACCAATGGAAGCGCCCTCGGCAACATTGAAGAAGCCTAGAGAGTATGACCCATTCAAGGATGACGAAGTACCGTTCTAATGGCTTCCTCTAAAACGCCAACCCAACGCAGTCTTGAGTATCTGCGAGAACAGGGCTACTTCTGCGCGATAGTAGAGAAGTGGAATCCTTGGTCAAAGATACGTCAAGACCTTTGGGGATGGTGCGACATCCTAGCTATTCGCAAGAACGAAGTCTTAGCCGTTCAGGTGACGAGCACAGGTGTCGCAGAGAGGATCAAGAAGATTCAAGAATCACCCACGATTGCGCTGGTCAGAGATGCCGGTATTCGAGTTGAAGTTCACGGCTGGCGCAAGAATGTCAAAGGCAGATACGTTTTGAGAGTGGAGGATATTTCATGAACGCAGCGAACCTAACTAGGTCTGATCGCTTGCAGCGTGTGTTTAAGCTGCTGTCAGGCGGTGGTGAGTTTACTACCCTGGAGATCATCCAGAGGGCAGGTGTTTGTGCAGTTAATAGCATCATCTCGGAGTTGCGGCAGAACGGTTATCAGATCGACTGTCAGCGGCGTAATGACAAGTGGTTTTATAGGATGACAATATGAATCCAATTACCAAAGAAAGAATAGAAAATAAGGTAGAGCGCATACCTGAAGGTGGTTGTTGGGTATGGATGGGAACTACAACCGTTAGGGGTTACGGTCAAATCATTAGTAACAACCGTAAACATTACGCTCATCGCGCATCATACGAAGCATTCATTGGAGAAATACCAAAAGATATGCACGTTTGCCATGCCTGCGACAATGTGTATTGCGTCAATCCAGCCCACTTATTTCTTGGAACTCAAAAGCAAAATCTTGAGGATATGGCAAGGAAAGGGCGAAGCACAAAAGGGGAGCGCAACCCTATGTCTAAACTAAACAAAGAAGATGTTAAAGACATCAAATACTTGTTTTCAACAGGGCTTTCGGACTCAGAAATTTCTATTGAATTTAGTGTTTGCCGCCAAACAATAAACAACATCAGAAACGGAAAGGTCTGGAAAAATGTCTAAACCAAAAGTGTTCATTTGCACACCTATGTACGGCGGTCAATGTTTCGGCTTCTATGCTCAGTCTTTGCTGCAACTAAACAACATGATGCGTGACAAAGAGATCACCACCATGATGTCCTTCATGTTCAACGAAAGCCTGATCACCAGAGGACGCAACGCATTGGTTCACCAGTTCCTAAAGACTGACTGCACCCACTTGTTCTTCATTGACGCTGACATACGCTTCAATCCTGGTGATGTATTCCCTATGCTAGACGCTGACAAAGACATTATCTGTGGCATCTATCCTAAGAAAGAAATCAACTGGCATGGCGTTTCTAAAGCGGTAGACGCTGGCGTGTCACCCGATGAATTGAAGTGGCACACAGGTAGCTTTGTGGTCAACCTGGTGGGCTACTCAGGCGAGGTAACAGTGCCGGTCAATGAACCTGTAGAGATTTGGAATGGCGGCACAGGCTTCATGATCATCAAGCGGGAAGTGTTCGAGAAGCTGGCAGACCAAGTACCAACCTACACCAACGATGTCACAGACCTAGCTGGCAACATCAAGGCTGATGATATCAAGGAGTTCTTTGCTACCAGCATTGAACCAGGCACAAACCGCTTGTTGTCAGAGGATTACCACTTCTGCCGTATCTGGCGGGAGGCTGGCGGTCAAGTTCACGCAGCGCCCTGGGCGCACCTAGCGCACGTTGGAACCTATGTATTTGAAGGCGCTCTGACGCCAGCACCATAAGGAGAGATCATGTCAGAAGAAACAACAGACAATCAGCCTAACGACATCTTTGATGCTATCAGGCGCGAGTTCAAGATAAAGAATGATCGCCACCTGTCAGAGTTCTTGGAGATCACGCCATCCATATTAAGCAGACTACGGCATGGCAAGATGACATTTACGCCAACTTATCTGCTGGCGGTGCATGATGCGACAGATTGGAGTCTGGAAAAGATTAGGGGCTACTTACCTAGTAGCGCAGCCGAGTGAGCATCCTGTTTGTTGCAGGAATGCTGGTCGGGATCGGAGCAACGATCCTTACCTTTTTGTTTCTCTTTTGGCTGTTTTTGCTGACTTCTTAAAGTCTGCTGCGGTGGGAGCGCCCTTACTACCAGGCGCTCTCATCCTCTCACCACTACCGGCTTTGATCCTTGCTCTCTTGGCATTGATGTTTGCGTAGAGTCCGTCTTTCATTTGACACCCCAAAAGTAAAGGTCGTGCGCCTGATCGTTAGTGGTAAAAGCATACTGTCGGAATTCTGACAGGTCAAACGCTTCTCGAAAGTCTTGCTCGGTTAGGTTGCGGTAGTAGTCACCGCAGAATGGCGCATCATGTGGACTGGTGCGGCGTGTGCCATGCTCTGCCCTGCCTGTGGTCGCGCAGCTAAAGAAGACCAGGCCGGATGACATCCTGATCATATTGGCAAAGGTTTTCAGCCAAGCAGGATTATGCTCAAAGCACTCACAGCTAGCAACAACATCAAAACTGCCATCAGCATAGGTGAGGTCTTCTCCTCTAGCCACCACATCAACATCGGTTCCTGCGCCAAGATCAACGCCAACATAGATACATTGCTCAAAAAATGGACGTATTGAACCATTGATGTTTAGGCTGCCAACTTCCAGGACGTTCTTACGAACAAAGTAATCAGGGAACTGTGACTTGAGGCTGGCAACGAATTCAATTTGTGCTGGATGGCTCAACGACAACCCCAACGCTTTCTGGCTGCTTTGCCACGATCACCTGTCCAGTTGCGGCTACGGGCGCAAAAAGACTTGTGACGTGGGTTAGAGGTATCTTTGGTCGGGGCTTGTAGGTTGCTGCCGGTCGCACGGTTGTACTTGGCTCTGCCTTTGGCAGTCAGTCCACCGCCAGCCTTAACTGACAGCTTCTCACCCCTACCTACCGATAGCTTTACGTTAGTTTTAGACATCATTGTCCTATCTTCATCATTTGAAGTAAGAGTTCTTGCCGACGTTTTTCTACTGCTTGGCGCAGCATATCTGCTTTGATCTGATTGAAATAGGCGCTACGGGCTTGCGCGGCTTTCTCTGCTTCCTCTATAGATGGAAAGTTAGGGAAACGGAATCCTGTTTGCGCTTGCTTCTGGACGTTTTGCTTGATGATATCGAACTGTGTCTTTGGATCGTAGATCACACCGCCATAGATGCTAGGCACGTTATAAAAACCGCCACCAGGCAATCCTAAATCCTCTGCTGATTCGGTAATGGAAAGTTCAGTATGCGGATTCTCGAAGTCATCTTCTTCAAAGACCACTGGCCTATCCATTTCAATAGGGAAGCCAGAAGGGTCTAAAACTTCTTTCTCAGACAATTTTGGCTCCTCGCTGTAGTTGCGCCAATGTCACGCCACCTGTGTACTGGAAGTGCGGATATTCCTTAAACCGCTGCCAATCACCCGCCCACTCTAATCCTGCTGCTTTACCTATTCTGCCAACGTCTTGCCAGATTGAGTTCTTGGAATCCCAAACAGGTTTTCCGTGTAGTAACGGAACGACATCCACAGCACAACGGTAATTATGAAAAGACTGACCAGCCCGTGCATTCGTGACAATCCTCCCTGGTGCGGTTCTGCCTTGAGCGTACAGCGCTGCTTGGCTGAAGTTATCTCGGTAGGTGCTAGTGACAAGCAGTTCTATACCTTCTGCTTCACAATCAGCAATCATCTTCTCGACGCGCTCCCGAACCACTGGCAGCAGGTCTTCAATCTTACGGCTGTTAATCACTTTGCCGCCACTCCTTGAATCTTCTCAACAGTACGCAGCGCACCCAAGCCAAGCATTCCCATCAATACCGGAAGCATCTCAGACAGGTCAGCAGGACTTAGGTTGATGTCATAGTGAGCAAATGCTGCAATCGTCTTGGCTACGCTTATCCCGATCCAGTTCCAGGCACAAGCAGCGCCACATATCCAGCCGATAAAAGGACGCCATCCAGAAACAAAAACGGAAGCATTCGCAGCTTCCACTTTGTTTATTTCTAACTGCCCCATGATCTGCTGCAACTCACCAGACTGTTGCAACTTAAACAGTTCTAGCTTTGCGGCAGCAGCCTGGGTTGGATCAGGCCAAAGCCGGTCTATGACTTTGCTACCAATGTTCAGTATGGCGCTGATCGGATCAAGCGACATTACAAACCCTCGCCTGGCGTGATGTACAGTTCCGCATTGTTATGAGGCGCAATGATGCGGACATAGACCGTTTTGGTTGCGCTAACCTGCGGCCCTGTAAAAACCTTTTCACTGTATGGTGGGATGGCAACTACCGGAGCGCCATTGGCAGTGGGAATGCTTGCTGTGATATTTGCTGTTTGTCCATAGGCAACAAACACAGGATAGTCTTTACTTGTATTGAACACCAAGTATTGATTCACCGGACTAACAGCCGTTAAAGAAACCACAGCCCCTTGAGTGTTCGCGGACGCAGCAACCGCCACCACGCAGTTGCCCATCGGCTGAAAGGCAATATTGTTAGCCATTAGTACACCTTCTTGCCGCCACCTGAAGTCGGGCTTTGCTTGCTGTTGTCGCCACCACCGAAGTTAAAAGTGGAACGGAACCCACCCATAGGCACTTGACCTGGCTGCCAAGTCTGATATCGTTCTGTCGTATCAGACGGTTTCTGAGGACGGATAGCTTTCGCGTATTTCTGGCTGTAGTTGAGTTCTTCAGCCCCAGGTACGCTACTCTTGAGCGTTAGGTCTTTCTTGTCGCGCATCTTTATTCCTTTCCATTCTTATCAAAAGGTAGCTGAATAACGCAAACACGGCTAACGCTACCAGCCTCTCCCACATCAATCCCCACATTGTCCAGCAAGCGAGCGCGAAATTCAGGCACAAAGCCAGAATCACAAGCAATCTCTCGCTGATGACGCTCAAAGCCAAACGTACCAGTGAAATAGCATCCATACTTGTATCCCCTTTCTAAATGGATACTCATATCTTACTACTCATCCTCATCATCAGCAAACCCTGAACCCCAATCATCATCCGATATCCTGGCTTTTAGTTGTTCAAGTTTTAACGCTCTGTCGATGATTTTTGACTTGTCGGTCAAACTAGCGGTTGGATCGGACATGGTGGCCTTTAGCAGATCACCGATTGCCCTCTCCAACTCTGGATTTATCCCCTTGGTCTTCTTGCTCATCGCTTGGCTTTACGCTTCTGCACGGCCTGCTCTGGGCGCTTCATCTTGCGGGTTGGTTGAATCATGGTTGGTGGCGGGGTTTCATCGCCAACACCGGCTTCTTGGGGTCTGTCATTGCGGATCATTTTCTTCCTTTCTTTGCTTTTCGAGCAACACTAAGAGCAATAGCCACCGCTTGCTTCTGTGGCCTCCCACGCTTCATCTCACGACGAATATTGTTACTAATCGACTTCTGACTAAATCCTTTTGTCAGCGGCATGATTATTTCCCTTCCACAACAGATTGAATTGCACCCCTGCCTAAAAAGCCAACGCCTGCCAAGCCACCAAAATACGCCAAAATCTTTCTTGCTTGGTTTCTAGCGTCAGTCATGTCTTGCAATTTTGATACATCTCTGATCATCGTTCTGTATCCAGCGTCATCAATAATGCCGCGCTTTAACAGATCATTGGCTGCGCTACTAACCGCAGACTGAACCTCTTGAGGCGTCTTTGCCGCAACAACATCTGATTGCATCTTCGTCAATGACTGAACTGCTTGCGCCTGCTTTTCTCTAGTCTGAACAAACGTCTGAATAGGCGCTGGTTTCGCTCCAGTCCTAGTGCGACGCAATGCTTCAGCCAAACTTTCGCCAGGGCGTTGAGTTGGTGACGCAGTGGTTTTTAATGCTTCTTGCAGCCTTGATTCGCTTTCTTTGCTTAATTTAGCAGCACGGCTTGCTTCTGTTGATGTTGCTCCAGCAACTTCTCTTGCAGCTTTTTCTGTTAGCTTTGCTTCGTCTACGGCACGTTGTGCTGTTTCTTTCGCGGTACGAATGTCTTTAAATTCGTCGTACAAACCAACTTGACGCAATACTCTTTCGTTACTTTTAAGCCAAGTTCGGACAGAGGCTTCTGTTGGAACCACGCCTTTAGAAAACAAATCTTGCGTAAAGTACAGACGCGCTGAATCTTTTAGCTGTGGACTCCCCTCTAATAGACGGGTAAACACTGGATTGCCAGCCCTAGCCTTGTTGATAACTTCTCCAACAACCTGCGCCTCTGTCAGTTTTTCAGCAGTGCTGATTGGATCAATGTCTACAACTCGCTTCAAAGCACCTTGACGCTCAACAATATCTAGCGGCCTAGACAAAGTGCTGAACTCACCTAATGCTTTTCTATAAGCTTGTGGCGTAGCTTCAATAAGCGAAACACGCAAACCCCGTAATGCGCGTAGAACTTCTTTGTCTGCACCAGTGGTAGGAAAGAACTTATTGATGATGTCTTTGCTAAGATATTTACGCAAAGAATCTGCCTGCTCTAGCGTCAGCATCTCATCGCCGTCGAACTTCGCAAGCGACTTAACTTCCTCCAACATTCCCAAAACTTGTGGATTTCTGGTTCGCAGAGCAATCCCCTCTGCTCTATTAACTAAACCAGAAGTGTTAATTGTTGGCTGAGTTCCAGCAGAGCGAATAACCTGACCAAGTTTAGAACCTTCAGTTCTTGCGTCTACTAACCGCTTTTGCAAATCTTTAGTAGCCTGCCGCAACTCTGCACCAAATTGCTCTGGCGTAATGGTTGGTCTTGCCAACAGTTTCTGCTCAAGAACGTCAACTGCCTGTTGTGCAGCAGCAGTGCGCTCAGACGCCTCTTGTTCTATAACAGCGGCCTTGCCAGCGCGTTCTTCAGCGGTTACGCGACGCGCACCCATTTGTTCCCGAACCGGCTGTCTTACTTGCGCTTGCAGTTGAGCAATCTGCTGTTCTCTTGTTAGAGGTGCGGTAGCGGCGCGTTGGGCGGCAACACTTGGCTGTCGTTCAATTTGCTGAATTGCTCTACTAGCGCGTTCACCCTCTTTTTCAGCTTGGGATATTGGCGCTTGGTATTTAGCAGCAGTAGCCTTTTTCAAAGCTTCAGCTTCTTTAGTGACATCTTTTCCTAAAGCGCGACCTACCATTCCAGCGCCAGAGCGTACCGCAGAAACGCCACCAGTCAATGCAAGTGGAGCAAACCCTGTTAGCAACTCAGCCACAGGGCGTCGCTTTGGGCTGACCATTCCAGCCTTTTCCATTTGCTTGCCAATGTATTCAGAACCGAAAGTTGGCTCTTGGGTATAACCAAAAGGACGTAGGGCAAGCGCACCTATGTCAGCAGGAGCGCCAAGTGTTCCAGCAACCAACGAACGATTTACAACGTCGGTGACTGGTTGGATATACTTTTCACCAAAACTAGGTTCTTGTTTGGAAGCCCATTCCTCTGGACTAACAGCACGTTTTGATTCGCTAGTTTTTGGTTGAGATGCTGCCCAATCTTCAGGACTCATTGCGCCCCCACTGATCTCTTGTAATCAGCCCACTGTTGGTCTGTAAAGCTGGAAGGACGGGAATATGTCTGTCCACCAACCGTTACTGTTTCACCGCCGCCGCCGCCACCACTACCATAAGTTCCTAAGAAATTACGGGGTTTTCCTAATTCTGGAACTTTATATCCTGTTTGTTCAAAAGCCCTAACCCTACTTTGTGCCGTTCCTTCAGAATAATCTGCCTGATCTTGAAGCATTGTTCGAACGAATGAAGGAGCGTCACTTGTTTTTGCAGTAAACGATTGATAATTCTTTAATTCGTTACCTGTTAAAGTTGCTCCAAACAATGCGTGACGATTTGGCGCTTGCAGTCTTTGATACTTAGACCACCACTGTGCAGCCTTTTCGCCTTCTTTGTCACCAAATCTTCTTTTTGCCTCTAAGGACAAATCTGCACCAACGCCAAGAACGCCCAAGCTTGCGTATTCATCTTTGAATTCTTTTTCAAGTTGACGTAATTGATCAGCCAGAGAATACAAGCCCTCTAGTTGAACGGTGTCTTTCTCTTTCATTGGTTTGCCTGCACCACCACCATCTTTTAAGCTGAAAGCAAGATATTTCAAATCACGCGCAGCTTGCTGACGGTCTTCTTGCATTCTTTCCATGAACTGACGCTGCGCTTGTTTATCAGCAGCGCGTAGTTTTTCTGTTTGAATAAACTTAAATAGTTCCTGACCGCCTTTAACTTGCTCTTGCAGCATCTTGATGGTGTTGACCAAACCAACCTTGTCTTTGTACTGCTTTAGGAAATCAGCACCTTCTTGGGCAAACAGCATATCTGCTTCCATGTTTGCCTTTTCCATGTCCACCGCAGCAAGTTTGGCAATGTCTACCATGCGGTTATTCAGCGCATCAATCTTTGTTTTTAATGCTTTCGTGTTGGCTTCAAACAAGTCCTTTTCGCGTAGGTAACGATCTTGCCTGCCTTGTTTGTAACCTTCCATCATGCCGTTCATGGCATTCATTGCGCCAATAGCATTACTCTTACCGCCAGCGCCAATAGCAAACCCAAGTACGCCAACCAAACTAAAGATGGTTGCCATATCTCTGACGTTTTCTTGGGTTGGTACAAACGCCTCGCCAGCCTGTTCTTCTAACCGAGTGCGTTCAGCGCGTAATTCAGGCGCTTTAACTGATTCTGCGTAAGTATCAAAAGCTTCTTGTCTACGACCTAGTTGCGTAGATTCTCGTTCCGCTTTATTAGCTGCCAACTCGCCTTCAAACGAACCATACTCTCGCTGTGCTTTTTCCAACTTGGTTCTAGGCCCACCCACGAACTGCTGGTATACGGGGTCAGACAAGACTGCCGCAGCCGCGTCTTCAGAATCCGTACCAGCCGGTTGCCGACGCGCAGCAGCCTTATCCACAGCCGTGTCCATGCCAAACATCGGCACACCTGATCTTTCAGTTGGAAACATTGCCGCCATGTTTACGCTCCTTGCTGTCTTCTAATTATGCTTGGCTGATTACCAGTCATGCCCTGCATTGCCATTTGCATAGCATTAGCAAAATAGTTACCTGTCAATTCGCTAACATACTGGTCTGCCTGCAATCCTGCCTTAATAGCGCCAGTTGCAATCTGATCAGCAATTCCAGAAACTTTCAGACCTAAGTCATATTTGTTTTGCAATATTTGCTGACGGAAATTCTCTAGCTGAACTTGTGCTTGTTCTGCGCCTACTCCACCACGACTAGCAGCGCCCTGTGCTAATCTAGCTCGCATAGCTTGCAGTTGTTGCTGTTCGCCAACATTTAGTTCACCAGACTGCGCTTGAGCAAGAAGTTCTTGTCCTCGCTGACGGTACGGCGCAGCCATCTTCTCCATATCTTCTCTAGCACGCTGACCTTGTTTAGCTGCATTGCGAGAAGCAATAATTCCAGGCAACGCAGCCAATCCACCCATAGTTATGTTTTCAAGAACTCTTGGGCTAGTCAGTGTGGACTTAACTCTCTCTGACAGAGACATGGGTTCGAAACCATATTCTGTAGGACTGCCAGGGCCGTAAGGATTCTGAACATCTAGCGTTCGAGTGGAAGGCATAAAACCAGTGTCTGTACTTACGTCAGGAATATTTATTGGCGTAGGAGGACGGGGCGTAAAATTAACCGTTGGATACAACGTCTGCTGTGGAACGTCTGAACTGTAATATTGCGCTGTATCTGGTCGTGTTAAATCTATTTGCGGTGTGTTAGGTGAGAAACTATAAGGAGAAACCGGTTCAAAATCAGGTGTTGGAACAGAAGAAGTTGAAAAAGGCGCTTGCGAATAATAGGTATCAGCATTGGTGTTTACATTAGCCGTTCTGCTAGGAGAGTAATATGTGTCCGCATCCATCTCGTAAAACTCTAGCAACCCAGTATCAGGGTTGATTGTGCCAGCGCCACCAGCATTTTTGAGCATATACGCTTCTTTGGGCGTGATATGCACAAGCATACTGTCACCACCCCTGCCTTTTCCGGCAAGTTCTTTAGCGATTTGCTTGAGGTCGCTACTCTCTTGAAAAGTAGCCTTCAGTAGTTTTGCAATTTGTTTAGTCATAGCCACTGCCCCCTAATTCATCTGTTAGTTTCAACGATTCGACGTTCCAAACGGGTTGGCGTCTTTGACCTTTCTTATCCAAATAAGAACCGCCAGCGTCACCTACACTCAGCGCTTGGGCTAATGCGCTTGAACCAGGCATCATAAGCGGCGCTCCCAATAATGTTTGTAGTGGAACTGTTTTAGTTTCAACTGCTGGTCTGCGTATAACCTTTTTCTTTTTCTTTTTCTTAATTATTGGTGTTTCAGTTGACGTAATTTCAGTATCATCGATTTTAGTATCATCAATTTTAGTATCATCGATTTTAGTAGGCTCAGTTGGGCCAGTTACCGTTGTGCCTCCACCGTCAATACCTGTCAAGTTAATAATTTCTCTATCTGTATCAGTAATGGTCGGAGTAACGCCACCTGTCGTGGGGCCGCCGGTGCTTTCTCCGGTTGTGCTGCCAGATGTTGTCGGCGTATTTGTTTGTGTATTTGTGCCGGATTGTGTACTCGTACCAGTTTGTGTACTCGTACCGGTTTGCGTTTTTGTATCTGACTGCGTACTTGCGTCTGTTTGCGTTTTTGTGTCCGACTGCGTACCCGCATCCGTTTGTGTTTTTGTATCTCCCTGCGTTTGTGGGTCGGTCTGGTTTCCAGTTTGCGTTCTTGTATCTGTTTGGGTCTTTGTATCGGCTTGTGTCTGGGCGGAGGCTTGTTCTTGTCTTGCGGCCTCTTGAAACTCTCTTTGTAATTGATCAGCGCTAACTTGGGTTGCGCGTTGCTCCCAAAACTGTCTTCCGGCTTGATCCGCTTCACGATTTAAGAATTGGTCGTAAAGCGCCTGAATTTGGTCTTGTTGACCTGAGGGAGCGTTGGATAAATTTGTGCGAATTTTTGGAACAATCCCAGTCAATTCCAATATCTGTTGTTCATTTGTCGGTATTGCTGTCTGTACGCCAGGAGTTGTCGGTGGCGTTTGACCAGTAATAACCACATTAAAATCCTGCAAAGAACTTATGGGCTGACCTGATCGATTAGCACTTTCAATAGCTGCGCGTTCGCGTAATGGTAATGTGTCTATCTCTGGGGGCGTGGGAGCGCCTTCTTTTCCAGTAAAATAATTAAATAGAGTTGAATTTCTCTCACTTAATATTGCCGCTTCTTCCGGCGATATTTGCAAAATTTTTGACACTCGCAAAATATCGGCAGTTTGGGGAGTGTCTGAAAGTCGAGGCGCTTCTACAACGACTTCTGGCAATGTAGGCGTTGTGTCTGTAGTGGTTAAAGTATTATTTGGGGTGCTTAATGCCTGATCAATTAGAGCGCTTGCAAATGATGTATCGCCCGACATAGCGCCAAGCATAGAGTTTTCTTGCGTTGCGCGTCTTACTGCTTCAGCGGCAGGCACAGCCAACAAACCAGTAGCCAAGGCGGTTGCTCCAGCACCACCAGCGGCAACAGAGGTCAAAGAAGTCACCGCAGTTGCAAGTTCTACTAAGCCAGCATTTCTAATTGCATTAAGATTTTCTGGTTTGGCTAATTCTTTTGCAAAAGTTGGATCGGCTGCTGCTCTAGCCCTCCAGGTATCAATCAATTCTCTGGAAGCGTTACGGGCTAACTGATTGATTTCGTCAGCCGTTATTGGCCCTGCAAAAGCAACATCAACTTTATTTGCTGGATTGGTAAATGCTTTGAGAATGTCACCAGAAATTTGTTGTTTTGCCTGTTCCGCTTTTAACTTTTGTTCGGTGATGTAATCCTGACCAGCGCCAGCCAAACCGCTAACGAGTGCGCTTGCCCCAACATCTTGGCCTGTGACAGCGGCCTCGGTAGCGCCACCAGCCGCTGAAGCTAAACCTGATTTAAGCGTAAGATTGGCATCATCTGGCAGCACATCAAGCGCTGCTCCACCAATGGCCTGACCAGCGCCAGCACCTAATGCAGCCAATCCTGCTTTTCCAGGATCGCCCGTTTGAATCAGCGTGCCAGTACCAGCGCCAACAGCACTTCCAGCAACCGCAGGTAATGCAGCATTACCACCTAAAGTTCCGCTAAGAGTTCCAGCTTGTTGAGCGCCCTTAACAGCTTCACCAACTACTGAACCGGCATACATACCGCCTCCAGCAGCAAGACCTGCTTTGACGATATCTTCTGGAGAACCGCCTAATCCAGCAGTAATTCCAGCATTAACAACACCAGCGCCAACAGCCGTTGCCGCAGCACCTGTAGCGCCTAGAGCCTTACCAATAGCAGGCAAAAACTGAGGCGCAACAACCGCAACAACGGGAATAACAAACGGCGCTACCATTTCAAAGAAACTTTTATTTCTGTATTCTTGGTAGCCAGGATCGCCAGGCAGCGTTATTCCTGATGCTCTTGTTGGAAGACTTCCCGCTTTGGGATTTTCTGTTTTTGCGGCGGCGCGAAATTCTGCATTAAGTTGAGCAGGAGGAACCTGCATAGCCCTTTCTGTCCAAAACTGCTTGCCAGCCTCATCAGCTTTTCTGTTGAGATCGCGCAGGAATAAATACTCAACGTGCTGCTGTGGTGACATTGAGATGCCAGCGCGAGGATTTACGACGGTAGGATTAGTAGCCATCTTTTATCCTTAAATCAGTTTGGCGGCAGTTGCAAATATCGCAAGCGCTTGGTAATCAATATCACCGCGCAAGCTCTCAGCATCGCTTAATCCAAAGCGTCTAAGTCTTTCCATAAACATTGGATAGACCTGCTGATCTTGGATGCTCATTTCTGCCAGCTTTCCCAACTCTTTTAGCTGATCAGGGGTTAGACCAGTCTGCTCCATAAGCTGCATGATCATTTCCCTAGCCTGCTGCGTTTGCGGATTGCTCATAGCACCGCCACCACCTTGCATGGCTTGCATAACATCAGCGTTTTGTTGCATTGCAACATTTCTATTTGGTTGGGGAAGCATAGCCATAATCAATTTTCCAATTCAAGGGCAGCAACAATCTGTTCATGAATGTACAAGTGACTGGCTATCCAGTCATAAAAATCTTCTTCTCTATTCCAGTCAGTATCTAACAAATTGAAGGGGTTATTTAGCCCCAAAAGGTTAGCAAAAGCTTGGTGTTCAACCTGATGAACCTGCAACCAGTCATCCAAATTGTCTATATCAGCGTCAATTAGCGGGAAAACAGGCACTATAAAGCCTGCATCCATGAATGTTTCTTGGAATAACTTGTGCTGAACACCGTTTTCGAACAAAAACTCCCCTAGCGAGTCCTTATCGCCGAACTTCACGATGCTAAGAGTCTCCATGTTCATACTTTGTCAGCCTTACCTTCGAGTTTGTCGAAAATCTTGCCTAACATTCCCTTAATTTCATGGATGTCGTTCTTGTAATCGTCTTTACTAACGTACAAGTGCGGCAAATCCCGAATATCCTCATCTAAACGGTTCAACATCCGTGTAATGTTGTTCAGTGTCCAACCACCAAAGAAGGCGGCGATACCGACAACAAGATTAAAGAGCATTTGGCCTTCCAATTTAGACCCCGTAATCTTACAAACCATCGCCAGGCGTGATGTACACCGCAGCAGTTCCAGATGCTGTTCTTCCAGTAAAGAAAGCATTGGGCAAAAATGTCAGTATTTGAGTGGTATTTCCCAACAATGGGAAAGCCTCTCCTGTTGTGCTAATACTTGCCGATGCGGTATTGGCTGCTGCCGCAGTTGTGCCATAACCTAGAAACACGGTCACGTTTCCTGCGTTTACAACTCTGTATTGATTGCCACCCAAAGTAGTAGAAGAACACTGGACAGCGGTGGGCGCAGTTGTAGCAGCAGTAAAAATTACTGTGTTGCCTGTTTTTGTAAAAGCATTAATTCCCATTTAAGCCTCCGGTTGAGCAGGCCAATCTACAGCCCAAGGAAAACCATCTTTTTCTGGCAAATCGCGTAGTGCCTGGCGGTAAGTTGCCCAATCTAATTTGTTAGTAACTGGCGTATCATCCAACTGCGTCCAATCTGATTCAGCAAGTCTACGATTACGATCTTGGCGCACATTTTCAGATTGCTCTGCATCGCGCCTAGACTTATAAGCGGATTCCTGTTCGACTGCCGATCCTTCTTCGTTATCAGTGAAGATTGGCCCTAACACATATTTTTTGTACCACTTCCCATCTTCTGCTTTCTCTATGCCAGAAAACTGGCTGTACTGATAAACAGTTCCTCCAGTTGCTTGTGGCCCCTCGAACACAGGTTCAATTCCGTTTTGCACCATAAATTCTGGAGTTATCGGCGAAGGAATATCAAGTCTGCTTTTTAAAACATTCCGTAGCGAAGCATCCGTTGCAAAATACTCGCCTGTCGCTTCTATTCTGTATCCCATAATATTTTCCCTACGCAATAGCTAAGAAAAGATATGAACCTCCAGAAGCATTAATTGCTATTGGTGCTGTACTGGAAATCTCAAAACCCGAACTTGCCGGATTGATGTAATCAGTGGATGTGTTTTCTGATGCTGGACTATCCATAAAGAAGAATGGATCATTACCAACAGCAATTCCTCGAGCGCTATCCCAGACATACCAACCACCAATAGCATCTGTTCTTTTTATCATTACAAATCTTGCGCCAGTGGTAAATCCGCAATCAATAACTTGTGCCGCGCCTGTTCCCGTATAACCACCTGATTTTGAAACGCCTCCAATAGTTCCAAAAAGGTAAGCAACGTAGGTAGTACCACTCCCATTAACCTCACTTGAAGTACCAAGGCTAAATACGCTTGCGGTTGGGCTGGTGCTATTCCAGCGGGTAGTCGCGCCACTAACTCTCCCTGCTGTGCTATCAAGGAAAATATATTGCGTATTTGTTAAAGCCGATGAGTACACATTCCAACCACCTATAGCCGATCTTGCTTTTACAATCATTAAATCTGGAGCAACTCCTAAATTGTGCGCTTGTGTGGTGTTTGTGCCAGTTCCCGTGTAGCACACAACATCAAAGAAATAAGGTGCGCGGGTAAACAAGTAATTAATGTAGGTATTTGCTGATGCGTTGACAATAGTTGAAGTTGTTCCAACTTTAACCCCATCCATTACATCCCAAGGATTAGATTGTAAAATTGTTGCTCCGGCAGCAGTTTCTGCGGTTGTTGCGCTACTTGCAAGATAGTTAATTCCAACAAGTCTAGGAACCCACAAAGGAATGACTGACGCACCCCTATTTTTTATAATAACCAAATCGTCAATTGAGGAGCCGCCTGAAACAGTTGCATTTGCCCCAGTACCAGTTCTTGCAGACAACTGAAGAACATTCGTTCCACTTACGGGAACTCTCATTGGCCCACGACGAATCGCAATGTAAACAAAAGTTGATCCAGCTTCATTGATAGGCTGTTGTGGCCCATCAAAAAAGAATCCAGTCGCGGAAGCAACAACCCTATCAGCAGCAGTCGTTGTTTCAACATTAGCAGTATTAGGAGCAAGCCACGAATTTGGCCCCGTTCTTGCCATCCCGCGCATATTGTCAACGACCACCCATTGAGTTGCGCTCGTTGTAATATTTTTAATTAAAACCCACTGCGGTTCATACCCAAGCTGAACAACTTCTTGCGCTCTATGATTGCTTCCAAGATAAGTTCCGCAACTGATAACATTGTCAGCGGCAAAATCACCAAATCCACCTGCGTCATGAGCAAACGCATAAATCAATTTTGTACCAGTAGTTGCGGCAGATGAAATTGTGACCGTCGTACCAGATACGTTAAATGTTGTAAAACTTGCTTGGTTATCAGCTGAATTTAATATCAACTTGTTACTGCCGCTCAATGACCGATGCCATACAAACCAGTTACCGCTACCGGTATCTTTGAAAATTACCGAGCCTAACGTGCCAAGGTTTGATAAATCAACATCTGTTGCCGTGCCATTCGTATGCGAAACAGCTCTTACGTCAAAAAACTTATCTTTTTTTTCAAAAGTCCACGACGCATAATTTGCGCTACTTGTATTTAGTTTGGCTAGAGAACCAATACTAAACCCGTTGAAATTGAAAGAAGTAAGACCGTTTACTTGTGTTGTTTGCGCTGCGGAAGAATTGGATACCAAATCAAATGTTGCACCCCGCGCAGTATCGTATAAAGCATGGTCAGTAGCCGCTGATCGACTTTTGATCCAGACCATACCGCCCGATCCAGACAAGTCCATTCCGTTATCAATCGTTTGTGTTGATCCGTTTCCCGTATATAAATACGTCGAAAATACGTCTTCAACGTAAGAAGGCCCAGGAGTAGCTTGGCCCCCAAAACAAGACAACAACGCTTGTAGAATTCCTGTCATATCAGATTTGTGCCTGAGATTAACCAAGAGTTGCTGGTTACTTTTACTGCTGTCGCAATACCAAACTGCGTTAGTGTTCGGCTACCAGTTGCCCCGTTTCCAGCCAAATACATCGTGTCGCTAGTCAGAGAAATTGTGATGTTGTTAGCTGAACCATTAATGATGGTTACCGCCGAACCAATCGTGAATGCGACGTTTGAGTTTGCTGGAAAAGTGTAAACCGCAGCAGCCGTGTTAATGGGGTGATAAATATGTTTTCCAGAATCTCCAAGAACGACGTTGTAACTTCCATTCTGGATGTTCTGCGGGATACCCATATAGCCAACTACATTGGCGCTATCTGTTGTTGCATTAGCTACATTCGCGCTAATCGCCCCGCCGTTAATAGTGACGTTTGACAGCGTTATGTTGCCTATTGTTGAAACTGTATTTCCAAGCTGAATTACCGTATTTCCAAGCGTAATAGGCGTAGCAAAGTTTGCATCCAGTTGCGCCAACGGAATCGAAGTCGTGGCGCTGGCAAATGTATTTGGAACCGGCATTTAGAACCTCACTCTTAATTCGTGTTCGTATTCAAAACCGTTAATTACCATTGCCGAGGAATTAGAAGTAACGGTCATACCAAGATATTTACCCCATTGTTGCGCGTCAGTTTTGTATAAGACATATCCACTGGTACTGAGCCAGGAAATTACGCTAGATGAATTGTTAATCCAAGAAATAGGAGCGCCAAAATTGTTAGTCCAAACAACATAATTACCTAAAAGATAAGGCGGGCTAGAACTTGATTCGCTATCAATTGTTGTTGATAACAAACCAGCGCCATCTATTGTTGCTTCAATTCCAACCTTTAACGCTTGTTTTGTCCTGATTGGATCGGTCATCGGCATCAGTGCCGTTTCAATAACGCTATCAATCAAACTCGTAGAATCTGAATACAAAAACACTAAGTCTGTTCCGGTAGTTCCGTACATATTGATTTTTCCATTTGTAGGAATGGAAGTAATCAATTTTAAATTTGGATTTTGCTTAGTAAAAAACCATTTTTTATCAAAGAACACCGCTTGGATGTATTGATATGTGCCGTTATAGTTGTAGCGAATATTAAAGGCAGCACACAAAATGTTGTTTATAAGTACCTGACCACCAGTAATCTCTGCTGTAGTAAAGTCAATGTCAGGGAAGACGCCATCCAGAGCATCTGATATTTTTGAAGTAGTAGAGCCAACAAGTGCGTAAGCACCGTATTCGTTCATAAACAATACTGAACGGAAGAACGGGAAAATTGCATACGGCAACCGAGTACCTACGGAGGCAGATACGTTGGTGTTGGTGAATATAGTTGTGCCTAACGATGTAACGCGAACATCAGAAAAGACATTGATGCTGTCTTCACCAAAGATGTACAAAAAGTTATTGGCTGATAACAGTTGGACAATATTGCTATGGAGCGTGCTATCCGTTAAAACAAGGTTGCCAGCAGACACACTTGTAAAATCGCTATAAGAATCAGCAGCAGAGTAAAAAACAGTCCTTCCCTGGCTAACCCAAGTTCTTCCTGAAAAAGTTTGTATTCCTGATACTGAATCTGTTTGGATAACGGCTTTGGCTGCTCCATTATTGCCTCCCCCGCCCGTAATCGTCACAGTAATGTTGGCATTGTTGGTGTAGTTGATTCCAGGATTAGTCATTACAATCCGTGAAATCTGATTACCAGACAAAATTGCCCTAGCAGCAGCATTTGTACCGCCACCACCTGTAATTGTCACAACCGTATTTAATACGTTGGTGTAGCCCGTGCCAGGATTAGTGACATTGATGCTAACTGTGCCTTTTCTAAACGTCACAAAACTACAAACAGCATTTGCTGCGTTTGTACTACCACCACCAAAAATCGTAACTGTTGGTGGATTTATATAACCCGATCCAGCTTCTGTTAGCGTGATAGCCGTAACCGCATTAGCAGTAACCGTCGCTTGAGCCGTTGCCTGAATGCCGCCAACTTCATCTGGAGCAGAAATATTAACGACAGGTGTGCTTGTGTATCCGCTTCCTGGTCTAAGAATAGCTATTGATCCGACGGAGCCAATAGTAACTAGATTAGTTCCATCCCAAGAAAAAACACCTTTTTCTGGATCGCCAATCAGTATTCTTTCGCTTTTCCATTGTGTAGTGTTAATTCCAGAATTGGAAAACGTACCAGCAACAGCTACATTGCTTTTTGTGTAATTAACAACATTAATTGCTTCAGCCCGACCATTCTCGCTAAACCCTAAAACAAAATCTGAGTTATTGATATTACAAGATGTTAGAGTTGTAACTGAATTGGAAAATGAAACATTTGCAGTAGTAAAGGTTGGAACAATTTTAAGATTGGCGTAACCAATAGGCATGGCGTTTTCTAACCAAGAAAACTCATCCTTATCAATAGCCGTGCGGTTAGCCTTGGTGTTAACACCTCTGAAGTTCTTGACTACCTCGTAACTTTTCTTTTGCTCTGTCGCAGCCATAGTTAGAACGGAGTGCTGTAAGGATCGGGCATTCGCCTTGTGAACGTAGTGTTGAGTACAGAGCGAACCTTGCTAATATATTGCTGGTAGAAAATTTCAGATTCGCCATAAGACTGTTCTTTGAACTTCGCCGTATACGCTGCGTAGTAAGCGACAGGTGTTGTATACGGATCAATAATGCTGTCCACCTCTGCGCCATTAACCAGCGGCACAGGCAAAATCGTTGTATCGACTTCGATGGTGTAAACCTGGTCAGGAATCGGAGAAATGTAAATCTGGTTCTGACCGAAAACAGAAAAAGCTACAGGCCGACCAATGTAATTCTGCCAATAACGTAATTGTGCGTTGAACTGCGTCCAGGGCATATAAGACAGCGGATAACGGCTGTTCCCCCAAAACACATTGACGTTCAGAATATCTAGCGTCTGCCCAGTTTCCGGCAAACTGTCGTAAGGAATAATCTCGCAGTTACCAGCATACCGAAACTCTGCCGTGCCATTTAAAAAAGGCGTTGAAGGCGGGTATGCGGTGTAGTTATCTGGATAAGGCGGTGGAGTGTCACCTGTCGTTCCGGCAACAGTGACCTCATAAATAAAGATGTTTGAAAAAACTAAAGCGCCAACGGCATAGAACGTATTTGCAGTCCAGATAACTGGATTACCAGAATAGCCTACGGGTGCTATTGGTGTTTGAGCAACTTGTAGTTTTCTTAGACAGCCGGTATCTCTGGCAACGCGATCACGCGCACCATTGATGTAATCAGTCAGTTCCGAGTCGGAATAGAAATTCCCGTTTGCATCATGCAACAGCCTACGGACTTCCGTGATATAGCTGTTAAGAGTTGCCATTTAAAACCCATATCTAAGCGGCTTTAACGACTGTTCGCCCCCTATGTGCTTTAGGCACAAGGGGGGTTACTGAGTCATCGCCAGGGGATAAAAAGCGATTCTGTTCCGGCTTATCTTGGGTTATCTCAAACTTTGCCAACTTGACCAAACCTTCTTCGATCTCATTGGTTGATTTGCATAACCCAAGCATCACCATCGCAGGAAGTTTATTTTCCTGCTCATAACCAAATACATGACGCGCCATCTCTACACTGATCTCGACTGGTTCGTTTACAGGAAACTTATAGTCCTGAAAAGCGTAGTTTTGGATCAAAGCTTTTTCGCTTCGATTAGTCACATATACAGTTGTCATAACGTAATAATGTCACCGTAAACAGTAATGTCGCAAGTGCCGCTAGTTACCGCTGTGTTCACCCGTACAAACAGTGAACGAGCAGAGTAAGACGTAGACAACGCAGCAGTGGAAAGCGTCAAATCTTGCCACTTCGTAGTGCCATCTACAGAACTCAAAACAGTCGCATTGCTAACTGCATTAGACGTATTGCCATCATTAGATGTCAAAATTGTCACGTTTGCAGCAGCAATGCTCTGATTTGCTCTAGCGACAGTGATCCTGCGAACAATGTAAGAAGTGCCACCCACAACGGGAAGTTGAGCAACCGCATTGCCAGTTGAGCCAACGCTGACGTTGACCGCATGAGCAATAGCAAAATTACCAAATCCATCGGGGTATAACGAACCTACATGGTTAGCATCCATGTCGCTCCCCTTAGACGTTGTAAGTGCCGCTTACGTTCTCTCCACCATCTACGGTAAAGAGCGTAATTGTGGGAGTACCTGACAACACATTTGCGCGAACATTAGTACCGTCAGCAATGAACAGACCACCAGTATTGTTAGCAACCACAACGCTCCAAGAAGCGTTGCTAATGTTACCAGTGCTATTGGTGTTTAGTTCGATAGTGACGTTTGCAGTTGGCGCAATGTAGTAAGTACCCGCCGGTAGAACGACGGTTGCATTGCCAGCAGCGTAAGTCTGGAAGTAAGCCGACGCAGCGTTAGTGGCTGCACCCGCTACCAGAATTTTATTTAAGCCAAGAGCCATGACTATTTCTCCTTTACAGTGTCAAAGAGTTGTAGCCCGTGACCTTGGTCATCGACTTAGGCTTCGTATTGACCAATTCAGCAATTGTCAGCACTGCGCCAACGTAGCCAATCTGCCAGTTCGGAAGGGTCGATTCAAAGCCCGTGAACACGAACGAACCCTGCTCATGGATGTAGAGCGACAGGTAGTTGCTGTTCAGGAAGTAAACAGTACCTTCAGGGCAATAAGGATCAGGATAAATTGGCACACCAGCGACCATCAAAGCACGGAAAGCTGCTTGTGGGCCATTGGAGTCACCATCAAAGCCGTTACCTGGAGTGATCATATACTGCTCTTGACCAACAAAGTCTTGAGCCAGCAATGTCCAAGTACCGAAGCCGCAAACACCAAACGACGGTACTTCAGCGCCGTTCTTCACAGTTCCGCTGATGTACTGAAGGATGTTCTGACGAGTTGGGTTGACCGAACCAGCGGCATACTCTTTCGACTGCCACCAGCTATAGGTCGAACGGTTGATGTTACCGTAAGTACCCGATGACGAAACAGCAGCCGGTAGGCCGGTGAACTGTTGCGTGTTGGTTGTGTTGGTGTACAACGCGGTAGCCATTGCATCCATCATGACGTTAGTCGCGTCGTTCATACGCGCTTCGATCAGAGGAATGATGGCTGCGTCTTGCTGAACTGCACCTTCCATACCTAGGAACGGTACTGGGGCAATCATCAGCTTGAGGTTGAATTCAGCGTTGTAAGCACCCTGTTGAACAGACGGTTGAGCGAACGAGCCGCTGTAGTCTGACCACTGAGCGTTTACGAACTGTGAACCCTGGACAGGAACAGTTACAGAGGAAACACCGCCGGAAGCCTGTTGCGAGTTAGCAATCAGAG
>Ga0315899_10001506_pt1 | contig 26564 bp, 20 predicted proteins | sample LakEriMetagenome_2_FD_203518 | JGI IMG/M metagenome (GOLD analysis project Ga0315899, IMG submission 203518) | Freshwater fungal communities from buoy surface, Lake Erie, Ohio, United States - Buoy 4 MA112 | ecosystem: Environmental > Aquatic > Freshwater > Lake | place: USA: Lake Erie, Ohio... | reverse complement strand
ACCATCCTATATGGTGGAGCATGTCCAATTCCGCCATATCCCCGTCGGCTTCTGTCTGAAATGATCAACGAGATCTATAATAAGCGCATTCTTGAGCTTGCCGCCGATATCCCGCGGCAGGGCCGGCTTGCGCATCCGGACGCAAGCGCGACGGTTCATTCGAAGTTATGTGGCTCAACTGTCACCGTTGATCTCTGCGTTGAAAAAGGGGCAGTTGTCGATTTTGCGCATGAGGTGAAGGCCTGCGCGCTGGGTCAGGCGTCGTCCTCGGTCATGGCGCGGCATGTCATCGGCGCCACGTCGGATGAATTGCGCAGGGTGCGCGATCAAATGCGGGCGATGCTTAAGGAAAATGGACCGCCACCTTCAGGGGATTGGGCCGATCTCGCGGTCCTCGAACCCGTTCGGGATTATAAAGCACGGCACGCTTCGACGCTTTTAACTTTCGATGCGGTCGTCAAAGCTTTGGATGAAATTGAAGCTCAAAGGGCCGCCTCTTAGACCATGGCGGCTGATTGGGGCCTTAGGGCGCGGTTGGCGTAAAATTCATATTGAATGAAGCGCCAACGCGAACTTCGTCATTAAACCCGCTGACATTGGTATTTTTCTGGGGGTCCGCACCCGGGATCATGACCCGATCATAATTGGCGTAGAAGGACGTTGACCAATTCCTTCCAGCAGCGAATTTGAGTTTACCCGTCGCGCCGAAGCTGCGCGAACCGATGGTTTCGCCAGGAAGATAATTCGTGTCCGCCGTACCATAGCGGGCACCTGTATAGTCAACACCACTAACCCCGACATGAGGACCCGCCGAGATTACAAGTTTGCCAATACGATGAACAAAGTCCGCCCCGAGATCCCCCGTCATACCCGTTGTTCCCGTTGTACCAAGACGCAATTCGCCTCGAATACGAAGGAGATCAGGGCTGGCCCAATATTCAGCAAACACACCTGGCTCAACCGACCATTTTTTGTTGGGGCCGGCTACAGCTTCGAAAGTTGATCGGTTAGGGTCATATCGACCAATGGCACCAACCGACAAGGCAGGATTGGGGCTGAATAGAACGAGGCTTAGACTATCATCTTGGCCGATCAGATGATCTGAAAGATTTGGGCTCGCGACGCTGATCGCGGGAAAATTGATAAAGCTGAAATGCTCGGAGCCTGGGAACGACGGTGTGGCAATGGACTTCCCATTGACCGAAACAAGCCAACCCGGATTGGGTCGCTCAGCCGCTGCTGTTTGGTCAAGCGACGCTCCCAGAATCGCGATAGAGATCATCGCGCATAAAGAGAGTGTGCGTCTTGCGCAGGTCGTCAGAAAAGCAAATGACATCCATCTGTCTCTGGCCGCGGCTCAGGCCGCCGTGTTGGCCGGAGTTTTAAGGTGTTGTTAAATTCAATGCAACCTCTCGCAACTGCAAAACGAATAATAGGGTTACCGGCACGCGGCGCGCGCATCCTGATCCGTATTTATCAGCTCACTCTCTCAGCGTTTTTTGGAAGACATTGCAGACATTTACCGACATGTTCTCATTACATGGATGAGGCCATTTCCCGCTACGGATTATGGCGAGGCGGGTGGGTAGGCCTTGCACGGCTATGCCGTTGCCACCCCTGGGGGACGTCTGGATTGGACCTTGTGCCGGATGAATTGCCACCCTCGGCGCGCTGGTATAGACCGTGGTTTTACGGTCGCTGGCGGGGTACGAATCCCGGTCCGATCTATCGTTGCGATCCGATTGAAGCCGGCGATCGGAGCCCGCGTTAACGAAATCGGAATCCGGTTTGGCTTACCTGCGTCGTTCGCAGGAGTGAGCAAGGAGACGAGCCGATGATTCATCTGACATTTCCCGATGGTGCGCGCCGTGAATTTGAAGCGGGGGTAACGGGCGTTGATATTGCCAAGGGCATTTCTCTCTCGCTTCTGAAGCGGACCGTGGCCATGGCGCTAGACGGCACCGTTACCGATCTTGCCGATCCCATCTCGAAGGATGCGAAAATCGAGTTTATCGGGCGCGACGATCCACGCGCGCTTGAGCTCATTCGCCATGACTGCGCCCATGTGCTTGCCGAAGCCGTTCAGTCGCTTTGGCCGGGGACGCAGGTCACAATCGGTCCCGTGATCGAGAACGGGTTCTATTACGATTTCTATCGTGACACGCCGTTCACTCCGGAGGATTTCCCGGCGATCGAAGCGGAGATGAAAAAAATCATCGCGCGCGACGCTCCCTTTACCAAGGAAGTTTGGACCCGTGACGCGGTGCGCGACCTTTTCGAGAAAAAGGGTGAGGCGTTCAAGGTCGAGCTTGTTGACGCGATTCCGGCAGGCGAGGATCTCAAACTTTACCGGCAGGGCGAGTGGTTCGATCTCTGCCGTGGCCCTCACATGACTTCGACCGGCAAAATCGGTGACGCTTTCAAATTGATGAAAGTGGCGGGCGCCTATTGGCGTGGCGACTCAACACGCCCGATGTTGACGCGCATTTATGCGACAGCATTTGCCAAGAAAGAAGAACTCGACACCTATCTCCACCAACTCGAGGAAGCCGAGAAGCGTGATCATCGCCGCTTGGGTCGTGAGATGGACCTCTTCCATTTCCAAGAAGAGGGGCCCGGTACGGTGTTCTGGCATAAGAAAGGTTGGACGCTTTTCCAATCGCTGACAAATTATATGCGCCGTCGTTTGTCTCGTCTTGGTTATGACGAAGTGAACGCACCGCAGCTTCTCGACAAATCGCTTTGGGAAACATCGGGGCACTGGGGCTGGTATCAGGAAAACATGTTCGCGGTGAAAAGCGCATATGCCTATATGAACCCAGAAGACCAAGAGGCCGAGCAACGCGTCTTCGCGTTGAAGCCGATGAATTGTCCCGGTCATGTCCAGATTTTCAAACATGGTTTGAAATCCTATCGTGATCTTCCTTTGCGCCTTGCTGAATTTGGTGCCGTTCATCGCTATGAACCTTCGGGCGCTTTGCATGGATTGATGCGCGTTCGTGGTTTCACGCAGGATGACGCACATATTTTCTGCACCGATGAGCAGATGGCGTCCGAATGCCTTGCGATCAATGATTTGATTTTGTCGACTTACAAAGATTTCGGCTTTGATAAAATTGTCGTGAAACTTTCGACGCGGCCTGAAAAGCGTGTCGGTTCTGACGCGTTGTGGGATCGCGCCGAAAGCGTGATGATGAAAGTGCTCGAGCAGATTAAAGAGCAATCAGGCGGTACGATCGAAACCTCGATCAATCCGGGTGAGGGCGCGTTCTACGGTCCGAAATTCGAATATGTGTTGCGCGATGCCATCGGTCGCGATTGGCAATGCGGCACAACGCAAGTCGATTTCAATCTGCCTGAACGGTTTGGTGCGTTCTATATCGCAGAAGACGGATCAAAGACGGTTCCCGTCATGATCCACCGCGCGATTTGCGGATCGATGGAACGCTTCACCGGCATTCTGATTGAACATTTTGCTGGCCATTTCCCGCTTTGGCTTGCGCCGACACAAGTGGTTGTTGCCACCATCACCAATGATGGTGACGACTATGCGCGTGATGTGGCGTCGCAATTGCGGGATGCGGGCTTACGCGTTGAGACAGATTTGCGTAATGAGAAGATCACCTACAAAGTGCGCGAACATTCGCTCGCAAAAATTCCGGTGCTTCTCGTGGTCGGACGCAAGGAAGCGGCTGATAAAGCCGTTTCGATTCGTCGCTTGGGCTCACCCGATCAAAATGTTGTGAGCCTTGCTGACGCGGTGGTGACACTTTCAAAAGAAGCCGTGCCGCCGGATCAAAAGCGTCTCGCTGCGGAATAAAGCTTATTCAAAAATCAGCGGTCGAGGATTTCGATGTCCTGATCAAATCCCGACCGCACTTTGAATTCTTCGGTAAAGATTCGTCCGCCATTGCGTGCAATTAATATATATTCGCCCTCGGCAAGAATGAGCGAAGGAAACGCGCCGACAAGATCGCGGATTGTGTCGCCACCCGGCGTCAACACGCTAAAAGTTGTTCCTGCATAGGCATCGCCGCCAAGTTTATTGACGAGTTTCAGCGTGACCGTTGCTGCGCGATGGCGCAGAGTGACATCTATCAGCTTGCCTGCTTCAACTTTGATATCCGAACTTGCAATCGCGTTCGTATCCCCATAGCGCGATACGATGCGATAGACGCCAACAGGCAGGCGCACAACCACATTGGGCTTTATATCATCAACGATTAAGCGGCCTTCAGGATCGGTGCCGACGGCGACATAGATTGAGAAATTCACGCGATCCGGCGGGATCGGTGTATCACTCACAGTTGCGGCGAGTGTGAGCGCGCCGGCGCTGATGGTCACATCTTCGCGCAAGGGCTGAGCACCGAGAACGACGCGGCGCGTGGTGCCCGAAAATCCGTAAGTCACATGGATGATATAGGCACCAGGTTGGAGCTTTAGCGTGGGTGATGGGTCATGACTATCGATCACAAAACGCGCGGGCGTCCCGTCAGTCGGATCGGCATAAAGGCGCCAGACAAGACCGCTTGAGATCGGTGTCTTTTCGCCTTCAAGATGAGCCAGCAAAGTGAGGTCTGTCAGCGCGGCAACGTCCTGCGCGCGGGTGGGCGGTGCGAACGCGGCCACCGCCCCAAACATCAAAAATCCAAAGGCCACACGCCATAACTTCATAAACAAAGCTCTGCCCGAACCTGACCTTTAAAGTCAATCAACGGATCGGGGCGGCAGAGGTTAGATGGCCCCCCAATCATGTTCGAAGTCCCGTTTACGATTTATTCACCATGATTTTTTAATCTTAACCTTAGGTTTTGCTGGGGAGTTTTCGATGATCTCGCTTTTCACGACGCCAGCCCCTCCGCCAGAGGGCGCCAAGTCGCCCGATGGTGCCGTGATCGGAGCGATCAAAGAGGGGGCGCAGAAAAGCGGTGCTGATTTTTCCTATCTTGTGAAAACGGCCCGTCGCGAGTCGGCCCTAGATCCGAAAGCGCGCGCTTCACGCTCTTCCGCGGAAGGGCTTTTTCAATTTATTGAACAGACATGGCTTAGCACTTTGAAAGAAGCGGGACCGAAGCTTGGTCTTGGCCGCTTTAGTCAATCCGTCGTTGAAACCAAGCCGGGGCATTTCGATGTGCCCGATCCGCAAATGCGGATTGCCATTCTCGGATTGCGTTCGGATCCAAAAATTTCCAGTCTTTTGGCGGGAGCATTGACGCAAGCGAATGGTGAAGCGTTACAGCAAAATCTCGGACGAAAAGCCGGTGCGGAAGATTTATATCTTGCGCATCTTTTGGGTGTGCAAGGCGCGACAGAAACCATTCGCCGTTCGCAATCAACACCTGATGACTCAGCATCAGTGATTTTTCCTGAAGCCGCGCGTGCCAATCCGACGCTCTTTTTCGATGCGAAAGGACATGCGCGCACGATTGTTGAATTGAGGACTTTTGTGGCTGAGCTTCATAAAAAGGCGGAGGCAGCAAAAGAGGATCAGTCAATTGATGATCCGTTTCCGCCGCTGGCTTTCGCCAATCCGGATGGACCCGCGCTTTATAAACTGTTTCGCAATATTGGCCCGATTGAACTTCTAAATGGTGTTCAGCCACAGACTGATCCTGCTTTGCCTATTAGCCAAACGCAAAAAACAAAATCAGCAAAGCCGATTGAATTAAAGCTTCCCTCCAAAACGCCGATCACTGATGACGCGCTTCTCACCGAGGAGATTGCCGATGTTCCTGAATAATGAATATGAAGCTTTTCAAGCTGCTGAAGCTTTAAAAAATCTCGTACCCTTTATGAAAGCAGAGTCTCTCATCGATTTGGTTGCCGTTGGGAATGAGTTTTGTCACTTGGCTTTGGCGTCTTCGCCGTCACTGTCTGCGCCTGTTGCGTGTGCCCTGAGTGATCGTGGTACACGGGATGTTCGACTTGTTTTGATTCTCAATAAAGATATTTCAATCCCTGTCGCGTCTCTCATTCACATTCTCTCACAATCACATGCGGATGCTGAAGTGATGCTGGCGCTTGAGGAGCGCAACGAGCCGGACATATTGTTATGGAAGGCGCTTCTTTCCGCTCGTCTTCACTGGATTGCGGCACGAAGTGAGAAAGAGATGGCGCATGAGACAAGGGTGATCACGCTCTTATGGTCCTCGCCGCTTCCTGTCCGACGTCATTATATGAACGCTTTGATGGCGATAAAACAAATCACGCCGCAGCTTCTGTTTAGCGCATTCCGTGCTGGCGCGCGCGAAATTGCAGTAGCGCTCTTGGCAAAGGCTTCGGCTTTACCTTCGCAGGCGATTGATCATGCTCTCACCACCCAGAATCCGGATTTGATCCGCTCGATCGCACGCAAAGCAGGGCTTGCCGATATTCTTGCTGATGATTTGATCGACGCTATTGATGTGATGGCTGATCACATCCGCAGCTATCACAAAATGGCGGCATAAAAAATTACGCGCCGAATTGTTCGCGCAAAATGCGTTCGTCAAGCGAATGACCCGGATCATGGAGCATGATCAGTTCGATGCTGCGGTCGATCGACACTTCCACTTTTTTGACGGATCGAAATTCAGAATGATCGGCCACGGCATTTACAGGTCTTTTATCCGCTTCGATGATTTCAATGCCGATTTTGGCATTATCCGGCAAAAGCGCCCCGCGCCACCGTCGGGGTCTGAAAGGTGAAATCGGAGTCAAAGCCAACATCGGTGCATTCAAAGGCAGAATGGGACCATTGACCGAGAGATTATAGGCGGTTGATCCCGCAGGTGTCGCCACAAGAATGCCGTCGGCAATCAATTCATCAAGACGCGGGCGCCCATCAACGGATAGCTTCAATTTTGCCGCCTGATGCGATTGACGAAAAACAGACACTTCATTGATCGCGCGCGCCGAATGATGCGCACCGTTCAAATCTGTTACATTCATGAGAAGCGGATAGACCACACTGCGCTCGGCAGCGTGAAGCCGTTCATAAAGACCATCAGCGGCATAGTCATTCATCAAGAAACCGACCGAGCCTCGATTCATGCCATAGATCGGTTTTGACGTTCCCATAAAACGGTGAAGACAAGAGAGCATCAAACCATCGCCGCCAAGCGCGATGATGATGTCGGCTTCGTCAGACGCGACTTCGCCATAACGCGCCCTCAAATGGCGGGCGGCTTCTGAGGCTTCTTCCGTATCACTTGTGATAAAGGAGAGGCTCGGTCGGGCGGTCATTTCAAAAGTCTCCATATCCGGCCGGCCGGAGGGGCATTGTATTCGCTCTGGATAGGTCTTTTAATCGGCTTTTCTGCGAGGGGAAAGTCAGGGATCGTGCCGAAATCAAAGTCATTCAGCCATGACCCTATAAAATGGGGGGAATACGCATGAAACCGGTGAAGTGGGGCATATTGTCGACAGCAAAGATCGGCGTCGAAAAAGTCATTCCGGGCATGCTGAAAAGCAAAGATGTCGAGATTGTTGCGCTCGCCTCCCGCGATCAAGCCCGCGCGAAGAAAGCTGCTGCAGCGCTCGGGATCCCCAAAGCCTATGGTTCGTATGAGGAGTTGCTCGCTGATCCGACGATTGAGGCGATCTATAATCCTTTGCCCAACCATCTTCATGTGCCCTTGACGCTGCAAGCGGCGCGCGCGGGCAAACATGTTCTCTGTGAAAAGCCCATCGCGCTTGATGCGCAAGAAGCCAAGCAGCTTTTGAAAGCACCCAAAAATATTTTGATCGCTGAAGCCTTCATGGTGCGGTTCAATCCACAATGGCTCGCGATTGAAAAATTGGTCCGCGCGGGAAAGCTTGGTCGTCTTCAAGCGGTGAATATGCTGTTTTCCTATTATCTCACCGATCCGAAAAATGTACGGAACCAGGCAAAGATCGGTGGTGGCGGTCTTTTTGATATTGGTTGTTATCCCATCACGCTCGCACGTTTTGTGTTTGGTGCCGATCCGAAACGCGTGACCGGTGTCTTTGATCGCGATCCCAGCTTCAAGACAGATCGACTTATGAGTGGCCTTGCTGATTTTGGTGAAGGCCGTCATCTCTCTTTCACAGTGGCCACGCAAGGCGCACCCTATCAACGCACAGTGATCCTTGGTGATAAAGGCACAATCGAAGTTGAGATCCCGGTGAATGCGCCACCGGATCAACCCAATCGGTTTACGCTTTCTTTGCGGGGCAAATCACCAGAAGTGATCGCGATGCCGATTGCGGATCAATATCAATTGCAAGCTGAAGCTTTTGGCAAAGCGATCCGCACCGGCAAGCCTTTACGCTTTGATCAACGCGACGCGGTCGAGACGATGCGCATCATTGATGCGTTTTTCGCGTCCGAAAAATCGACGAAATGGGAGCGGGTGAAACGCTAGAATTTTGCGGAGCTTAGGGGGAATGGTGCCGGTTACCTGACTCGAACAGGTGACCTACGGTTTACAAAACCGTTGCTCTACCAACTGAGCTAAACCGGCGCGCCGTCACGGGCGACGCGGTGTGGATACATTCGCAGGAGCGTTGAGGCAAGTGCTTTAGCAAGCCTGAGCGTCACTTTGGCCGCAAAAGCGCCTTATTCGGTTCAGCCCGCATTCAGCGCTTGGGACCGATGCTGACCTCTATGAAGGCGGGAAACCCGAATCGGGTGCGCCCGGACCTTTCGGAGGCGGACATGCGTGATCAGGCTTTGACTCAAAGAGTTTCGTTAAAAACATATCTTACCAAAGCCGTGGCGGTGCTCGCGACGGCGGGCATTTTGGGCGCGGCTTTGCCGAAGTCCGCTCATGCAGATCAGCGCTGGGATCCGGGGGCCGCAGCCATTGTCGGCGTAATCGGTGGCTTGGCGCTCGGCTCAGCGCTTTCGGGCGGCGGCGGACGGGGGTCAGTGGGATATTCTTATGGTTATGCAGAACCACGTTATGACGGATGGCGTCATCGCCATCATGGATATGGCGGGCCTTCGGTCAGCTATTATTGGGGACCGCCGCAACCGCAATGCTATATCGTCAATGAACGCGTATGGGTCCATGGTTGGGGCTGGGATGTGCGCCCGGTGCGTTATTGCGATTGATCGCATGTGTTGATCAGCAACAGGGACAAATAAAAAAGGCCCCGTTTTCACGGGGCCTTTCTGTTTCTGAGCGATCTAACGATCAATCATCCGCATAGATGTCGCGGTCCTTCGTTTCAGGAACGAAGAGCAGACCAATCACGAAGGTGATCAACGCGAACACGATCGGATACCACAAGCCGTAATAGATATCGCCGGTCTGGGCCACGAGCGCGAACGCGGTTGCCGGAAGCAGACCACCGAACCAACCGTTACCGATGTGATAGGGCAATGACATCGATGTGTAACGAATGCGTGTCGGGAAGAGTTCGACAAGCGCTGCTGCAATCGGGCCATAAACCATCGTCACATAGGCAACGAGGATTGTGAGGATCCCGATGATGGTGAGCGTTTGCGGTTTGAAAATATCCAACACGCCTGCGAGCTTCACCTTGTTCGGATCATCAGCCTTCGGATAACCGGCTTCAACCGCAGCCGCTGTTAGGTTTTTGCCGAAATCAGGATCAACTTTTCCGTCCTTGAAGACCTGAACTTCTTTACCCTGAACAACGACCTTGGCTTTTTCGCCTGCTGCTGCGGTCATCATGGTTGTGTACTTGATCGCACCCTTTGAGAGCGCGTCACGTGCCACGTCGCACGATGAGGTGAATTTGCGTGTACCCACGGGGTTGAACAAATCACCGCAATCTGCGGCATCGGCGACCACTTCCACCTTCACCGTCTCAAGCGCATTGGCGAGAGTCGGGTTGGCGTTTTTCGTTAAAGCGCCAAAGAGCGGGAAATAGGTCAATGCGGCAAGCAAGCAACCAGCAAGGATGATCGGCTTACGGCCGATACGATCCGACAACGCACCGAAGATCACGAAGCCGATTGTACCGATGGCAAGCGAGTAAGCGATCAAGAGATTTGCTGTATAGCCGTCGATCTTAAGGATCGATTGCAAAAAGAACAGGGCATAGAACTGGCCCGTGTACCACACAACGCCTTGACCCATCACCAAGCCGAACAGCGCGAGAATGGCGAATTTCGCATTCTTCCATTGGCCGAACGCTTCGGTGAGCGGTGCCTTTGAATGCGTGCCTTCTTCTTTCATCTTTTGGAAGGCAGGCGATTCATTGAGCTGCAAACGAATCCAGACCGAGATGCCGAGCAAAACAATCGACACCGCGAAAGGAATACGCCAGCCCCATGCAGCGAAGTTGGCTTCGCCGATGATGGTACGCGTGGCCAGAATGACGATCAGCGAGAGGAACAGGCCGAGCGTCGCTGTGGTCTGAATCCATGAGGTGTAAAAACCTCTGCGACCATGCGGAGCATGTTCGGCGACGTATGTTGCCGCACCGCCATATTCACCACCAAGCGCCAAGCCTTGAACGAGACGCAATGCGATGAGGATGACCGGAGCCGCAATGCCGATGCTTGTGGAGCTTGGCAGAATGGCCACGATGAATGTTGAGATACCCATCAACAAGATCGTGACAAGGAAGGTGTATTTACGACCGACAAGGTCACCGATCCGACCAAACACGATCGCGCCGAACGGGCGAACAATAAAACCGGCTGCGAACGCAAGAAGCGAGAAGATGTTGCGCGTTGCTTCATCGAACATCGGCTTGCCATCGGCACCCGCCACGTTGAAGAACTGCGCACCGATGATCGCTGCCAATGAACCGTACAGATAAAAATCATACCATTCGAAAACCGTTCCGAGCGAAGAGGCGAAGATCACCTTCTTTTCACCGCTCGTCATCGGCCGTTGCTCGTGTTGAGCATGAGCGCCTGATGTGGCCATGACCATTCCTTTTTTTGCGCGCGATCAGGATGATGAGGCGCAAAGCCTCCCGAGCGGGCACAATGTGACCCGCTGTCCTTCCTGACCGTGTCAGCCTGATGGGCCGACAGTTTCCCCCAATAACGGATCCGGATGTTCGGCTCCGTGGTGATTGACGCCATGCGACTCGATCTTTGTCGGTCACAAAGCTGTCATGGGGTAAATACTAAAGGAATCGACTTGGAAATGCGACCGTTTGAAGCCTTGGCCATTGGTCTAATGCGTTTTTGACTTATTTTGCAGTGCGAAAACGCGTCACAACCGCCAAAGCGACCGCAGCGGCATTGGAGACATTGAGGCTCTTGATCGCGCCCGGCATGTCGAGCCGTGCAAGCGTATCGCACCGCTCACGGGTCAAACGCCGAAGCCCGCGCCCTTCCGCGCCGAGCACCAGCGCGATGGGGCCGGTGGCGAGGCTTTTTTCGAGATCTTCCGGCCCTTCCGAGTCCAAACCCACCCGCCAGTAACCGAGATCGCCGAGTTTGACGAGCGCTTGCGCGAGATTGCCGACTTCGATCAGCGGCACATGTTCAAGACCGCCCGAGGCGGTTTTGGCGAGAACGCCGATGGCATCGGGTGCGTGGCGCTCGGTGATGATGACAGCCTCGGCGGCAAAGGCGGCAGCGGAGCGCAAAATCGCGCCGACATTATGCGGGTCGGTCACCTGATCGAGCACGATGACGGTGCCTTCGCCTGAAAGATCGGCAAGATCACCCGCAGGAAGACCATCGACTTCGAGCGCGAGGCCCTGATGGACAGCGCCGGAACCGGTCATCCGGTCGATTTCTTCCGCGCGGGCGAGGCGCGGCGCGACCGGCAGTTTCGGCATCGCCTCATGGAGGCGGTTCAACGCATTCTCGGTGATGTGAAGTGCCATGGCCTTGCGGCGCGGATTTTTGAGTGCCTCGATCACGGCGTGAAAACCGTAAATCACGGGACGACCTGAGGGCGCATGCGAAGGCCCTTGGCGCGACGGGGAAAAGGACGGGGAGGGGCGCCCCTCGCGCGCGCCATCCCGCCCGCGTCTCTTATCGTCAAAGCGTCGTGCCATCGTCTCTCATTCCTTGCATCGCGGCTCTTCTCGCATGGTCGGGATCGGCGGGCAAATGGCGAAATCGGTTTTCTGATGGCCCAAGAGTTGACACCCGCGAAGGGGCTTATCATAAGGGCGCACTCGTTCCGGCCCCCGAAAGGCTAGGGGCGAGCGTGCGCTGGAGCACGGGGGAATGTCCCGAGCGGCAAAGGGGGCGGACTGTAAATCCGCTGGCTATGCCTTCGCAGGTTCGAGTCCTGCTTCCCCCACCACGCTACGCCGTCGGCTACGCGTGGCCAGAGACTTGACGTCAGTACCGTCAATGCCAAGAGTGCTGTGCCGACTATGTTGCCTTATGTAGGGTCGGACGATGCGGGTGTAGCTCAATGGTAGAGCAGCAGCCTTCCAAGCTGAATACGAGGGTTCGATTCCCTTCACCCGCTCCAACTTTTTTGGTTGTTCGATCCGCTCCGGACTTTGCTCGACCGCGGATCGAAGGGTGAGTTTTGTCCGTCTGTAAATTCCGTTGCGTTAGTATGCGTGTCGATCCCTCGTAATTTTTTACGATTGGCGGTTGGGCTTTGCCTAACGTAATCTGCACTTGGGTCATATCTGTTGGGGAATCGTAAGTATAAATTTGATAGATTGTTTTTTGGAGAAGCTGTTTGAAATTATCGACTCGAGAGATGGAAAATGAAAATGAGAGATCATCTCCGCTCGGCTTTTTTAACGTCGCCGACTCCTATTGGGCATCAGGGCGATTTTTAATTTATCATAGATTGGATGTTAGCCACCAAGATAACGTAGTTAGATTTTTATTGTATCATTCAATTGAATGCTTTTTGAAAGCGTTCTTGAGATCAAAAGGAATTTCCATTCATGATTTGGCTAATCCAAAAAAATTCGGACATAAAGTAAGTAAGTTATCGGTGAGGGCTAGGCGTCTTGGTCTTCAATTTGATGATAAAGACGAGGAAATATTTAAGCTAATGTCGATTAGCGATACGGTGATCCGGGCAAGATATTTTAAGCGCGGGTGTTTTTTCTGACCAGATTTGAGCGCCCTTGATCGAACCTGCTCTAGCCTTCAGCGTCTGTAGGTAAATCGTTAAAAGCTGATGGAATCCCTATTCGAACTATCGATAGAGGTAATTCGCAAATAGACGATTAGTCCTCAGCCAGCGATTCCCGTATCTTAACATCCAAGCATCTACTGAATTAATTTAGTTTTCTCATTATATTGAAGCTACTCAAGTTATTCTATTCACCCATTTCCCCCCGCATTTTACTAAAACTCTCCCGTCCCTTCTAACGCCGCTTCAGTCTTTCCTGCCTAGGGTCCGGCCTTCTGCGTTGAAGGCGTAGGGGCATGAGTTTACGTTTTGGTGTGTGTGGGTTATGCTTTCCCTTAGGTCATGCCCTTCATGACTCGGGGAACTGAAAAACCTCTCCAGGAGCGGCAGCGCATCTGCCGTCACCAAACTGCCCTGACGTTGATCGACGTCGGGGTGGCGGCGTTATGTCCAGGTCGCGAGACTAAAGGCGTCGCGGCCAACTCTTGGTGGTTTTTTCAGCACCCCGACTCCAGCGTCTCCCACGCTGGGGTCGTTTCGTTTTCGGGGTGCGCGATGCCTCTCATCGATTATTCAAAAGTCCTTACATTTCCCGACAGTGTGGAAGCGTTGAGCATCACGCTCCATCATGCGCTCGTGAAATTGCGCGATCAGGTGGCCTATGGCCCGCGCGATGATTTCGCGATGATGCGCGCGGCCGAACATCTCTCCGCGCTGCTCGAGGATGGGCATAAGGAAGTCGAGCGGTTGATTGCGGCTTTGGAAAGGAAGTAGGGGGCAATCGGCAATCGAAATTTATAATCCTCATGGTGAGCGGCAGGATGAGGATCAATATAGAACCTCATGGTGAGCCGCGCCAACAGCGCGTGTCGAACCACGCTTCGCTTTGCCGGCCCTTCGCTCACGCTTCGGGCGTTCGCCGTTCAAAACGATTCACAGGATCGTTTTGCCGCGCCTTGCGCGGACACAGCTCACCCCCCTTGCAATCCGTCGCCCCCTTTGGCATGACGACTGCCGAAGGCGGGCGTGACCCGTCGCGATAGGGGCTTAGCTCAGCTGGTTAGAGCGGCGGTCTCCAAAACCGCAGGTCGAGAGTTCGAATCCCTCAGCCCCTGCCATTTCTTGAAGGCTCCGGTTTCGGGGCCTTCTTTTTTGCCCCAATTAGCGGCGGGCAGAGGGCCTCTCCGCCTTGACCCTTCAAGGCTTTACGCCTATAGAGGCGCTCTTTCCAGACATTGGCGGCGGGTCGAGGGTTCAAAGATCACGGTGCCATGCCTGAAACACATCGCTTTTTTCGTCTCGTCCGGGGCCTATGATGATCGAATCCAATTCCAAGCGTTTTTCGGTGATGCATTTCATCCAGGACGTGCGTTCGGAAACGCGGAAAGTCACATGGCCGACGCGCAAAGAGACACTCGTCACCACCGGCATGGTGTTTGTGATGGTGATCTTCGCTTCGGTCTTTTTCCTTCTTTCCGACATGATCATTCACTGGGCCGTCGGGCTCGTTCTCGGCTTCGGCCGCTAAACATCGCTAGACAGAGTTAGATCACCATCATGGGTTCTCGCTGGTACATCGTTCACGCTTACTCGAATTTCGAGAACAAGGTCGCCCAATCGATCCGCGATCAGGCTGTGCAGCGCAATCTTGCCGACAAGTTTGAAGAAGTCCTCGTGCCGACTGAAAAGGTCGTTGAAGTGCGTCGCGGTCGCCGCGTCGACACAGAACGCAAATTCTTCCCCGGCTATGTGCTCGTCAAATGTGACCTCACCGACGATATCTATCATTTGATTAAGAACACGCCGAAGGTCACGGGCTTCCTGGGTCATGACAATAAGCCGATGCCGATCTCCGAGCGCGAAGCCGAGCGCATCAAGGGGCAGGTGGCCGAAGGGGTCGATCGTCCGAAGCCCTCAATCAGTTTCGAGATCGGCGAGACGGTCCGCGTCTCGGACGGTCCGTTTGCCTCTTTCAGCGGTTTGGTCGAGGAAGTCGATCACGCCCGCGCCCGCCTCAAAGTGGCGGTCTCGATTTTCGGCCGCGCTACGCCGGTCGAGTTGGAATATGGTCAGGTCGAAAAGGTCTGACGATAGACATCGCCTCCTTTCCTGATAAAGGAGCGGTGCGAAACATCGTGGGAGGGGGTTCATCGGGCTTGCCGGCTCTGTGACATAAACCCGAACCACGGACCATAAACCGCCGCGCGGGCCTTTTTGGGCCCAATCGGCTTTGTTTGGAGAATGGGAATGGCAAAGAAGATTGCCGGCTATGTAAAGCTTCAGGTTCCGGCAGGCGCCGCGAACCCGTCGCCGCCGATTGGCCCCGCGCTCGGTCAGCGTGGCTTGAACATCATGGAATTCTGCAAGGCGTTTAACGCCAAGACCGCGCAGATGGAAAAGGGCACCCCGATCCCGGTGATCATCACCGCCTATCAGGACCGCTCCTTCACTTTCGAAACCAAGCTGCCGCCTGTGTCCTTCTTCTTAAAGAAGGCTTCGGGCATCCAGTCCGGTCACAAGACCACCGGTCGCGGCTTTATCGGCAAGATCACCACAAAGCAGATCAACGAGATCGCAAAGCAGAAAATGCCCGATCTCAACTGCTCGACGGTGGAAGCCGCCGCCGCAATGATCACCGGATCGGCCCGCTCCATGGGCCTCGAGATTGTGGAGTAAGGGATCATGGCGAACTCAAAAAGAATGAACAAAGCCGTCGAAGGCATTGATCGCACAAAGCTTTATCCGCTCGACGAAGCCATCAAGCTCGTCAAGGATCGGGCGAAGACCAAATTCGACGAGACCATCGAAGTCGCGATGAATCTCGGCGTTGACCCGCGTCACGCGGACCAGATGGTCCGTGGCGTCTGCGTGTTGCCGAATGGTTCGGGCCGCACTCTGCGCGTGGGCGTGTTCGCCCGTGGCGCGAAGGCGGAAGAAGCCAAGAAGGCGGGCGCTGATGTTGTCGGCGCGGAAGATCTCGTCGAGATCGTCAATGGCGGCACGATCGATTTCGATCGCTGCATCGCGACCCCCGACATGATGCCGCTCGTCGGCCGTCTCGGTAAGGTGCTTGGCCCGCGTGGCATGATGCCGAACCCGAAGGTCGGCACCGTGACCATGGACATCGCCAATGCGGTGGCCGCGGCCAAGGGTGGCTCGGTCGAGTTTCGCGTCGAGAAGGCTGGTATCGTCCACGCAGGCGTCGGCAAGGCCTCGTTCTCGGCTGAAAAGCTCGCCGAAAACATTCGCGCTTTTGTGGACTCGGTCTCCAAGGCCAAGCCGCAGGGCTCGAAGGGCACCTATATGGAGCGCATGGCGATCTCCTCGACCATGGGCCCGGGCGTAAAGGTCGATATTTCAAGCGTCAACAACGCTTAAGAGGCTCACCCTCAACCAAATTCCAAAAGCCCCGGAGCGATCCGGGGCTTTTTGTTTTGGCCGGTCACGCGAAAAAAATGGATAGGGGGCTTCACAATAGGGGCAAACGCGGCTAATGAAGCCGCTCGATAAGCGTGATGAGTGGTTTCGGCAACGAAATCATGGAAACCGCGTGGATCTGATCCCAGATCAGATTTATGTGATCGATAAGCCGGCAAGGCAAGGGGGCAACCCCTTGTTTGTGCTGGCTTTATCCTGTCCGAGACTGCAGGTGGGTTGATCCCCGGATCACCCTTAATTCGTATGGACCTGCACAGACGGGGACGACCGAATCCGGGCTTTGCCCGTATAGCGGTTCGAACCTTACCGGGCGCCGGCCTCAAGCCGGGACGCTTCGGGGACAGACGCGTCGGAAGCGGCGAGAGGGCGGTTCACCGGCCTTTCGCTAGAGTGCAACCGGCGGGACGTCAGTCCCAGCCAACCGGAGAGAGCCCCGTGGATAAAGCGGAAAAAGCAGAGCTCGTATCGTCGCTGAACGGAATTTTCAGTTCCACCAGCGTCGTTGTCGTTGCTCACTATGCCGGCCTCACGGTCGCCGAAATGCAGGATCTGCGCAAGCGGATGGCTGCCCAAGGCGCCCAAGTGAAGGTCGCGAAAAACCGCCTTGCCAAAATTGCTCTTGAAGGCACGCAGGTCGCGTCGATCGGTACCCTGTTGAAGGGTCCGACCCTGCTCGCTTACTCAAGCGATCCCGTCGCGGCCGCGAAGGTCGCCGTCGATTTCTCCAAGACCAATGACAAGCTTGTCATTCTTGGCGGAGCGATGGGCCAGACCGCTCTGAATGTGAATGGTGTCAAGGCGCTCGCCACGATGCCGTCACTCGACGAGTTGCGCGCGAAGCTTGTCGGCCTGGTTCAGGCCCCGGCAACGAAACTCGCTCAGCTCTCGACAGCACCGGCGGCAAAGCTCGCCCGCGTGTTCGGAGCCTATGCCAACAGAGATGCGGCTTAAGGCCACTTCATAAACAACAACGGTTCGAACCTCATTTTATAAGGAAACTAACATGGCTGATCTCAACAAGCTCGTTGACGAACTCTCGTCGCTCACCGTTCTCGAAGCGGCTGAACTTGCAAAGCTTCTCGAAGAGAAGTGGGGCGTTTCCGCTGCCGCCGCTGTTGCCGTTGCGGCAGCACCAGCTGCTGGTGGTGGCGCAGCTGCCGCTGCTGAAGAGCAAACCGAATTCACCGTCATTCTTGCCGCTTCAGGCGACAAGAAGATCGAAGTGATTAAGGAAGTTCGTGCGATCACAGGTCTCGGCCTCAAGGAAGCCAAGGACCTCGTGGAAGGCGCGCCGAAGCCGCTTAAGGAAGGCGTGTCGAAGGACGATGCCAAGAAGATCAAGGACACCCTTGAGAAGGTCGGCGCAAAGGTCGAGCTCAAGTAATCGAGAGTCCGCGATGATGCGGGTTCTTCGATTTTCTTCGAAGTAAATTATACGGTCCCGGGGACTCTATTGTCTCCGGGATCGTCTTCGTGTCGGTGAGGTCAGGGGTAGGACCTTAAAACTGACATAGTGTTGATGGCGATGTGACGCGGATGGTTGCGACGGCTCTTTCGATTCTCGAAATCGGGCCTTGAGCGCAGCATCCCTTTTGAGAGCGAGGAACGAAATGGCTCAGACCTTCACCGGACGGAAGCGTGTGCGCAAGTTCTTCGGGCATATCCGCGAAGTGGCGGTCATGCCGAACCTGATCGAGGTTCAGAAAGCTTCCTATGACCAGTTTCTCCAGATTGAGGAACCCAAAGGGGGCCGGATCGAAGAAGGCCTGCAAGCGGTTTTCAAATCGGTTTTTCCGATTTCGGATTTTTCGGGCGCTTCGCTTCTCGAATTTGTGAAGTTCACTTTCGAACCACCAAAATATGACGTTGATGAATGCCGTCAACGCGGCATGACCTATGCGGCGCCGCTCAAAGTGACGTTGCGTCTCATCGTATTCGATATTGATGTTGATACCGGCGCGAAATCGGTGAAGGACATCAAAGAACAAGACGTCTATATGGGCGATATGCCGCTCATGACATCGAACGGCACCTTCATCGTGAATGGCACGGAACGCGTGATCGTTTCGCAGATGCATCGTTCACCAGGCGTGTTCTTTGATCACGACAAGGGCAAGACTCATTCGTCAGGCAAATTGTTGTTTGCTGCGCGCATCATTCCTTATCGCGGCTCATGGCTCGACATCGAATTTGACGCGAAAGACATTGTTCATGCGCGTATCGACCGTCGCCGCAAATTGCCGGTGACAACGCTTCTTTATGCGTTGGGTCTTGATGGCGAAGAAATTCTTTCGACCTTCTACAAGACGGTCACCTACAAGCGCGCGAAAGACGCGTGGCGCGTGCCGTTCAATCCTGATCGCATGAAGGGCATGAAAGCGGTCAATGATTTGATCGATGCCGATTCTGGTCAGGTTGTTCTTGAAGCGGGCAAGAAGCTTACGCAGCGTTCAGCACGTATGATTGCCGAGAAGGGCACGAAGGCGCTCCTCGCAACGGACGAAGATCTCTATGGTCAATATATCGGTGAAGATTTGGCTTCACCGAAGACCGGCGAAATCTATGCAGAAGCCGGTGATGAAATCACCGACAAGCTTTTGAAGTCGCTTCTTGACGCAGGCCTCAAGGAAATTCCGGTTCTTGATATCGACCATGTCAATATCGGTCCCTACATCCGCAACACGCTTGCGGTGGATAAGAACTCGTCACGCGAAGAAGCTTTGTTCGACATTTATCGCGTCATGCGTCCGGGTGAACCGCCGACGATTGATACAGCCGAAGCGATGTTCCAATCGCTCTTCTTCGATCCTGAGCGTTATGATCTCTCGGCTGTCGGCCGCGTGAAGATGAATATGCGTATGGAGCTTGATGCTCCTGATACACATCGCACGCTTCGTCGCGAAGACATCATCGAGGTTGTTCGTGCGCTTGTTGAATTGCGTGATGGTCGTGGTGAAATCGACGACATCGACAATCTCGGCAATCGTCGCGTGCGCTCGGTTGGCGAGTTGATGGAAAATCAATATCGCTTGGGTCTGTTGCGTATGGAACGCGCGATCAAGGAACGTATGTCATCGGTCGATATCGACACGGTGATGCCGCAAGATCTGATCAACGCGAAACCTGCTGCTGCAGCGGTGCGTGAATTCTTCGGCTCCTCGCAGCTCTCGCAGTTTATGGATCAAACCAATCCGCTTTCTGAAATCACGCATAAGCGTCGTCTCTCGGCACTGGGTCCGGGTGGTCTCACCCGTGAACGCGCGGGCTTCGAAGTGCGTGACGTTCATCCGACGCATTATGGCCGTATCTGCCCGATTGAAACACCGGAAGGCCCGAATATCGGTCTTATCAATTCGCTCGCGACATTCGCGCGCGTCAATAAATACGGCTTTATCGAAAGCCCTTATCGCAAGATCAAGGACGGCAAGATTACTGATGAAGTGATCTATATGTCGGCGATCGAAGAGTCGAAGCATTATGTCGCGCAGGCAAACGTGGCGACAGACGGCAAGGGCAAGCTCACCGACGATCTCGTTATCGTTCGTCATGCGGGCGATGTGATTGTCGTGCCGGTTGAGCGCGTCGATTATATGGATGTGTCGCCGAAGCAGCTTGTGTCTGTGGCGGCCGCACTCATTCCGTTCTTGGAAAATGACGACGCGAACCGCGCGCTCATGGGCTCGAACATGCAACGACAAGCGGTGCCGCTTGTGCGTTCAGACGCGCCTTTCGTTGGCACAGGTATGGAAGCGATTGTGGCGCGTGATTCAGGTGCGGCGATTGCTGCACGTCGCGCGGGTATCGTTGATCAGGTTGATGCAACGCGTATCGTTATTCGCGCGACCGAAGAACTCGATCCTTCAAAGGCGGGCGTTGATATCTATCGCTTGCTGAAATTCCAGCGTTCGAACCAATCGACCTGCATCAATCAGAAGCCGCTCGTTCAAGTCGGCGACATCGTTAAGAAGGGTGACATTCTTGCCGATGGTCCGTCAACGGAACTCGGTGAATTGGCGCTTGGTCGCAACGTGCTCGTCGCCTTCATGCCGTGGAACGGTTACAATTTCGAAGACTCGATTTTGTTGTCGGAACGCATCGCGAAGGAAGACACATTCACTTCGATTCATATCGAAGAATTCGAAGTGATGGCGCGTGATACGAAATTGGGTCCGGAAGAAATCACTCGTGACATTCCAAACGTGTCTGAAGAGACGCTGAAGAATCTCGACGAAGCGGGCATTGTCTATATCGGTGCGGAAGTGCAGGCGGGTGACATTCTCGTCGGCAAGATCACACCGAAGGGCGAAAGCCCGATGACGCCGGAAGAAAAACTTCTGCGCGCCATCTTCGGTGAAAAGGCCTCTGACGTTCGCGATACGTCATTGCGCGTGCCGCCAGGCGTACAAGGCACAATCGTTGAAGTGCGCGTGTTCAACCGTCACGGCGTTGATAAGGATGAGCGTGCGCAAGCCATCGAGCGCGAAGAAATCGAACGTCTCGCAAAAGACCGCGACGACGAACTCGCGATCCTTGATCGTAACGTTTACACACGCGTCGCTGAATTGGTCACCGGCAAGAAGGCTTTGTCGGGTCCTAAAGGCTTCAAGAAAGACATCAAGATTGAACGCGATATGCTTGATGCCTATCCTCGTTCGCAATGGTGGACTTTTGCGGTCGATGACGACGCGGTGATGACGTCGCTCGAAGCGATGCGCAAACAATATGATGACGCGAAGAAGAGCCTTGAACAGCGCTTCCTCGACAAGGTCGAAAAATTGCAGCGCGGTGATGAATTGCCTCCGGGCGTTATGAAGATGGTCAAAGTCTTCGTCGCCGTGAAGCGCAAGATTCAACCGGGCGACAAGATGGCCGGTCGTCACGGCAACAAGGGCGTTGTCTCGCGTATCGTGCCGATTGAAGATATGCCGTTCCTTGAAGATGGTACGCATGTCGATATCGTGCTCAATCCGTTGGGCGTGCCTTCGCGCATGAATGTGGGTCAGATTCTCGAAACCCATCTTGGATGGGCGGCTGCGGGTCTCGGCAAACAGATCGGCGAGGCGGTGGATGCCTATCGCAAGACGCATAATGAAAAGCAGCTTCGTGACTCCTTCGCGAAAGTCTATGGCGATCATGATGCGGTCAAAGCGCTTGATGCAGATAATCTTGCCGGTATGGGTGAAAATCTTCGTCGTGGTGTGCCGATTGCCACACCGGTGTTCGACGGAGCGAAAGAAGCCGATATTGAGCGTTTGTTGGAGCAAGCCGGCCTCGATAAATCGGGTCAGGTTACGCTATATGATGGACGGACAGGCGAGCCTTTCGATCGCAAGGTGACAGTCGGCTATATCTACATGCTGAAGCTGCACCATCTTGTCGATGACAAGATCCATGCGCGTTCGATTGGTCCTTATTCGCTCGTGACGCAACAACCGCTCGGCGGCAAAGCGCAGTTTGGTGGTCAGCGTTTCGGCGAAATGGAAGTCTGGGCGCTCGAAGCTTACGGCGCGGCTTACACGCTGCAAGAAATGCTCACCGTCAAATCGGACGACGTCGCAGGCCGCACCAAGGTTTACGAGTCGATCGTTCGTGGCGACGACACATTCGAAAGCGGTATTCCAGAGAGCTTCAATGTTCTCGTCAAGGAAATGCGTTCGCTCGGCCTCAATGTTGAATTGACGGCGTCTGCGAAAAACGCTGACGAATTGCCGCCAGCAGAAGCCGCTGAGTAACCAAGACGGTTGGCGCGTTAATCCGCGCCGACCTCTTCGCCTCGAAGAGTTCGCTCTTCGATTTTGAATTTGGAATTTAGGGATCTTCGCCACTAGGGCGCTTTAAGATCCAACTGTAAGGAGACGGCGATGAATCAAGAGGTCATGAATCTCTTCAACCCCGTGGTCCAGCCGCAGACCTTTGAGCACATCAAGATCGCGATCGCTTCGCCCGATCAGATACTCTCATGGTCTTATGGTGAAATCAAAAAGCCTGAAACCATCAATTACCGCACCTTCAAGCCGGAACGTGATGGTTTGTTCTGCGCGCGCATCTTTGGCCCGATCAAGGATTACGAATGCTTGTGCGGCAAGTATAAGCGCATGAAGTACAAGGGCGTCATCTGCGAAAAATGTGGCGTTGAAGTCACGCTGTCGCGCGTTCGGCGCGAGCGCATGGGCCACATCGAACTCGCGGCTCCCGTTGCTCATATCTGGTTCTTGAAGTCGCTTCCGTCGCGTATCGGCCTTTTGCTTGATATGGCGTTGAAGGATCTTGAGCGTATTCTCTATTTCGAAAATTACGTTGTGATCGAGCCGGGTCTCACCCCGCTCAAAGAACGTCAATTGCTCTCGGAAGATGATTATCTGCGCGCGCAAGACGAATATGGCGAAGACAGCTTCACCGCCATGATTGGTGCAGAAGCGATCCGTGAAATTCTTCGCTCGCTCGATTTGGAAAAGACGGCTGCGGATCTGCGTCATGAGATCGCCGTGTCGACTTCCGAATTGAAGCCGAAAAAGCTCGCCAAGCGTTTGAAGATCATCGAAGCCTTCATGCAGTCCGGCAATAAGCCGGAATGGATGATCCTCACCGTTGTGCCAGTGATCCCGCCGGATCTTCGTCCGCTCGTGCCGCTCGATGGTGGCCGTTTCGCGACGTCCGATCTGAACGATCTTTATCGCCGCGTCATCAACCGCAACAACCGTTTGAAGCGCCTCATCGAATTGCGTGCGCCGGATATCATCATCCGTAACGAAAAGCGCATGTTGCAAGAATCTGTTGATGCGCTCTTCGACAATGGTCGCCGCGGTCGCGTGATCACGGGTGCGAATAAGCGTCCGTTGAAGTCGCTCGCCGACATGTTGAAGGGCAAACAGGGCCGCTTCCGTCAGAATTTGCTCGGCAAGCGCGTCGACTATTCGGGTCGATCAGTCATCGTTGTCGGTCCCGAATTGAAACTGCATCAATGCGGTTTGCCGAAGAAGATGGCGCTCGAACTCTTCAAGCCGTTTATCTATTCGCGACTGGACGCGAAGGGTCTTTCGGCCACTGTGAAGCAAGCAAAGAAATTGGTTGAGAAGGAAAAGCCAGAGGTCTGGGATATTCTCGACGAAGTCATTCGCGAGCATCCGGTGATGTTGAACCGCGCACCGACGCTTCACCGCTTGGGCATTCAGGCGTTCGAACCTGTGCTCGTTGAAGGCAAGGCCATCCAATTGCATCCGCTCGTCTGCGCGGCGTTTAACGCCGACTTCGACGGTGACCAAATGGCCGTTCACGTGCCGCTCTCGCTTGAAGCCCAGTTGGAAGCGCGCGTCTTGATGATGTCGACCAACAACATTCTGCATCCGGCCAATGGTCAACCGATCATCGTGCCCTCGCAAGACATCGTGTTGGGTCTTTATTATCTTTCGCTGATCTCCGACAAGGAGCCAGGCGAAGGCATGCTCTTCGCTGATATGGGCGAAATCGAACACGCGATCGCTTCGCGTTCGGTTACGGTCCATGCGAAGATCAAGTATCGCTATCAGGGCATCGATGAGAGTGGCAAAGCCTACTCGAAAATCTATGACACAACGCCTGGTCGCGCGATGCTCGGTCAGCTTCTGCCGAAAAATGGCAAGATCACCTTCGACGTCGTCAATAAATTGATGACGAAGAAAGAAATCTCTAACACGATCGATACGGTCTATCGTCATTGCGGTCAGAAAGAGACTGTTATTTTCTGCGATCGCATCATGGCGCTTGGATTCACCAATGCCTTCAAAGCCGGTATTTCCTTCGGCAAAGACGACATGGTCATTCCGGACACGAAGACGAAGATCGTCGGTGAAACACGCGCGCTCGTGAAAGATTACGAGCAGCAATTTAATGACGGCCTCATCACGCAAGGTGAGAAGTACAACAAGGTTGTTGATGCCTGGGCGAAGTGCTCGGACAAGCTCGCGCAAGAAATGATGGCGCGTATTTCGGCCGTGCAGAAAGATGACACGGGTCGCACAAAGCCCGTGAATTCGATCTATATGATGTCGCACTCCGGTGCGCGTGGGTCGCCGACCCAGATGCGTCAGCTCGCGGCGATGCGCGGTCTCATGGCCAAGCCATCAGGTGAAATCATTGAGACGCCGATCATCTCTAACTTCAAAGAAGGTCTCGACGTTCTTGAGTATTTCAACTCGACCCACGGTGCTCGTAAGGGCCTTGCGGATACCGCGTTGAAGACCGCGAATTCAGGCTATCTCACACGTCGTCTTGTTGACGTCGCGCAGGATTCGATCATCACGGTTCGTGATTGCGGTTCTGAAGGCGGCATCAAGATGCGCGCGATCATTGACGCGGGCCAGATCGTTGCCTCACTCGCAACGCGTATCTTGGGTCGTACAGCGGCAGAAGATCTCACCGATCAAGAAGGCAAGATCATTGTTGCCAAGGGCACGATGATTGAAGAACACCATATCGATGCGATCAATGCGGCTGGCATTCAAGAAGTGAAGATCCGTTCGGTTCTCACTTGTGAAGCGCCGAATGGCGTGTGCGGTACCTGCTATGGTCGTGACCTTGCCCGCGGTACACCGGTCAATATCGGTGAAGCGGTCGGCGTCATTGCCGCGCAATCGATTGGTGAACCGGGCACGCAATTGACGATGCGCACCTTCCACGTTGGCGGTGCGGCAACGATTGCGGATACGTCTTTCATCGAAAGTAATTTCGATGGCAAGATCGAACTGCGTAACAAGAATGTTGCGAAGAATTCCGATGGCGATTTGATCGCTATGGGTCGTAACATTTCAATCGCCATTGTTGGCGCTGATGGTACGGAGCGCGCGACACATCGCGTGCAATATGGTTCACGTCTGCGTGTTGATGATGGCGATACCGTGAAGCGTGGTCAGCGTTTGGCGGATTGGGATCCCTATACGCGTCCGATCGTCACGGAAGTGGCAGGCACGGTGCAATACGAAGATCTCGTTGAAAACGCATCGGTGATTGAAACGGCCGACGAGTCGACGGGCATCACAAAGCGCGTTGTTATCGATTATCGCACCAACACACGTTCGGCGGACTTGCGTCCAGCGATTGTGATCATGGATGCGAAGGGCAAGATTTTGAAACTCCCGCGCGGCGGCGAGGCTCGTTATCTTTTGCCGGTCGATGCGATCTTGTCGGTTGATCCGGGCTCAAAAATCAAGGCCGGTGACATTCTCGCCCGTATTCCTTTGGAAAGCGCAAAGACACGCGACATTACCGGCGGTCTGCCGCGTGTTGCCGAACTCTTTGAAGCGCGTCGTCCGAAGGAAGCTGCGATCATTGCCGAAACATCAGGCACGATCCAATTCGGTCGTGACTATAAGAACAAGCGCCGCATTTCGCTCATTCCTGATGACGGATCGGATCCGGTTGAATATCTCGTACCGAAGGGCAAGCATATTTACTTGCAGGCCGGCGACGTGGTGGAGAAGGGCGATTACATCGTCGACGGCAATCCCGCGCCGCATGACATTCTGGCGATTAAGGGCGTCGAAGAACTCGCCGCCTATCTCGTGAATGAGATCCAGGAAGTCTATCGTCTGCAAGGCGTGTCGATCAACGATAAGCATATCGAAGTGATCGTGCGTCAGATGTTGCAGAAGGTCGAAATCGACGAAGTGGGCGATTCCGAATTCTTGGCCAATGAACAGGTCGACAAGGTCGAAATGGACGAGGTCAATGAGCGTCTGATTGCCGAAGGCAAGAAGCCGGCAAAGGGTCACCCCGTTCTGCTCGGTATCACCAAGGCGTCGCTCCAGACCCGCTCCTTCATCTCGGCAGCGTCGTTCCAAGAAACCACCCGCGTGCTCACCGAAGCGGCCGTCAATGGTAAGTCGGACGATCTCGCAGGTCTCAAGGAAAACGTCATTGTCGGCCGCCTCATTCCGGCTGGCACAGGCGCGACCATGTCGCGGATTCGCCAGATTGCCACCAAGCGCGACGAGCTCATCGTTGCGCAGGAATCGATTGAAGGTCCGGCGGCGGCTGAATAAGCTTTCGGCCAAGTATTTTGGTTCCATAATCTTTTAAAAGGCCGCCTCCGGGCGGCCTTTTTTGATCGGACGGAAGCGATAAGCCTGAGCGGGGCTGCCGGAATCCTTGTTTGTT
>Ga0315899_10001504_pt1 | contig 26579 bp, 36 predicted proteins | sample LakEriMetagenome_2_FD_203518 | JGI IMG/M metagenome (GOLD analysis project Ga0315899, IMG submission 203518) | Freshwater fungal communities from buoy surface, Lake Erie, Ohio, United States - Buoy 4 MA112 | ecosystem: Environmental > Aquatic > Freshwater > Lake | place: USA: Lake Erie, Ohio... | reverse complement strand
ACTGTGTTGAACTTCCATCGTGGTAGTTCTGCTGGTAGTAAGTCTAAGACTGAAGAGATGATGAAGGGTATCAAATGACAGAGTTTCAGAAATCAATTATTAGCATTGCAAAGCATATGTCGTTTACGCTGTGTTTTGTAATTGTTGCAATGACTTTGTGTTTGCTTGGTGGCATGTTTATGCCAAACAGCGTTATTGACAACAAAGACATTTTCCCAATCATTGCCCCTGCCTTTAGCACCATCATTGGTGGCTTCATTGGCTGGTTGGCTGCTATCAAAATGAACAACGCAACGGAGGAAGACAATGCAACTGAGTAATCATTTTAGCTTGGACGAGGCTACATTCTCTGAAACAGCTGTGCGTCTTGGTATTAATAACCAACCCAGCGAAGCTCAATTGGCTAATATGAAGATTGCCGCCGAAGGCATGGAGAAGGTTAGAGAAGCATTGGGTGGTAAAGGCATTCGTGTTAATTCATGGTTGCGTCTACCTGAGGTGAACGTTGCTGTAGGCGGTAGCAAAGTGTCTAGCCACATGGATGGTTGGGCTATCGACTTTGTATGCCCAAGCTTTGGAACTCCTTTGGATGTCTGCAAAGCCATCGAAGCTTCTGGCTTGAAGTTTGATCAAATGATTCACGAGTTTGCTCGTTGGACTCACATCAGCTTTGCCCCTGAGATGCGTGGTCAAAAGCTAACCATCTTCAAACCTGCAGGTAAGTATGTTCCCGGTTTCTGGACAGAAGCTGAATACAAAGCTAAGGTATAATCTTGTCCATCTATAAGGGTACGAAATGAAAGATAACTTTACAGAACAGCAGCGTGAAATCGTTGCCCGTAAGATGGGGTTCGATGGTCCTATGCAGAACTTTGGTGACTTCTTAATGTCGTCACCTGCCACTGCCACACAATATTCTGCTGTTGCTTCTAAGCTTGGTCAGAAGGCTCAGGGCTTTGCTGTTGGTGGTGCTGTTAAGAAGACATCTGCTACGTCAATCATTAAAGAATATGTTGGCAAGAGTTATGATAAGCCTGAGCGTGTCATTAGTCTGATGAAGGCAATGCTTAAGTCTGGTAATGCCTTGTTGTTGCAAGAAAATAATACGGTGTTGTTTATTGATAAACATATGCCACGAGTTGTTGCGCTTGCTATGGCAACTACAGAATCTGGACAAGAGTTAAATGCTTCACTGGAAGTATTAATTGATAAAGTTCGTAAATCTGGTGTCACTATGGCATACGGTGTGCAAGAAAACGAAGATTTGAAACAAGCATTCATACAACGCAGCTTTCAAGTTATAGCTTCCGATGTCCCTGAATATGCTTGGCGAGTCATTATTAAATGAGGCTAGTTGACGTGCTATCAAAACGGGTTTGTTCTAAAAGACCCGTGATAATACGTGACAACTACACCATCTATCTTGAATTGTTTGACAACATTCTTTGGGTTCATACCGACATGATTAATTGGAATAAAGAAACAAAGAGTCAATACATGGAAGATTTAAAAGCCATACATAAGAGTGTATTGCTCCCAGTTAGAGGATTTTGTAAGGAGGCCAATACAAAATTGGCTAAGTTTGGCAAGGTCACAGGTTGGAAAATAGAAAAGCAGATTGTTCTAAGAACTGGGGACATTGCTCACATATATTATTGGAGTAAATAATGGGTGGATTTGTAAGTAGTGTTGTTGGTGGAATTACAGACGCTGTCAGCGATGTCATTGACGGCGCTGGAGATATTGTCGGTGACGTAGTTAGTAGCGTCAGCGATGAGCTTGCGGGTCTTGATGATGCCGTAAATGATAATATTCCCGGTGGTTGGGTAACCTTAGCACTTGTTGCTGGTGGTATGTATGGCTCAGAGATGTTTGGTGGGCCTGAACTACTTGGTGAAGCTGGTGGTAACGCATTCGCAGTAGAGGCGGCAGCAGAGGGTGCAGCACCCACATTGCTTGGTGAAGCTGGTGGACAGTTTGCTGCTGATACAACCCTTGCGGCAGCTACAGAAGGTGCAGGTGCATCTATTGCTGCAGACACACAAGCTGCTGCTCTAAGTGGCTCTGGTGCTGGTGGCGCTAGTGGGTCTGCTCTTGGTTCCGGTACAGGCATCAACGCTTCGTTGGCATCAACAGAGGGATACACCCTAGCTGCCAATACCACTGGCGAAGCTGCATTAACTGCAGGATCTAGTGCCAACTTAGCCGGTCCAACATTGACATCTCCTTCCACTTGGCTTGGTCCAACTGGTATGGGTGGTGCTCAAGGTCTAACAATCGCTGAGGTTGGTGGCACTGGGACTCTTGGTGCTGGTGGTATTACAGCGGCTACCGCAGCTGGTGCTGCTCCGTCAGCTTGGGGATATAAAGAAACCCTAGCAACCAAAGGTGCATTGGGTAGCTTAGGTGGCACTGGTCAACCAAAACAACAAGACAACACAATGGCATATGCTGCCTTGATGGGGTTGCTTACTAAAAGACGTTCTGAGTCTTTGACTAGACGTGACCCTGCCACTTTACAGCTCTCAAAGGGTGGTGATGTTGTACGCATGGCTGACGGTGGTGTCGTCCCAGATCAACCTCTCGAAACAATAGGTAACGCTGTCATTACAACACCCACTGCGGCAATGAGTGTGGCAGCGCCAACAGCGGTGGCTGCACAGCAAGCTACAGGTGTTACACCAGTGGTGGCATCAACAGTGGCAGCTCCACAAACTGTAGCTGCACAAGACATTACAGCCTCCACCTCACAACCTGCCATTGAACAGCAGCTGTCTACACTGCAAGCTGAACAAGGTGCAGTATCACAGGCTGCACAAGCTACAGCAGCAACACAGGCTCCTACAACCACAGCATTGTCTGGTGTGCAAGCAGCACAAGGTACAGCTACACAAGTTGGTCCTGTTGCTGATAGAACCCTACAGGCTGGTGAATTGGTTAGTGGTACAGCTGTTGAGCAACCAAAGGTTGAAGCAGCTCTTGCACAGAATGTAGCCGCACAAGGCACTGTCACAGAAGACATGACCACACAAGGTCAGCTCAATAAAATCTTAACCAACTTCGATGCTGGTAATCCACCTGCATGGGCTGCATCATCAATGAGAGCTGCTACAGCACAGATGGCAGCTCGTGGACTTGGTGCTAGTAGCTTAGCTGGTCAGGCCATCATTCAGGCCACCCTAGAGGCTGCTACACCCATTGCTGCAGCTGATGCTAAGGTATTTGAGCAAATGGGTTTGACTAACTTGTCGAACCGCCAACAAATGGCAGTGCTCACAGGACAACAACGTGCTGCATTCTTGGGTCAAGAGTTTGATCAAAACTTCCAGACTAGGGTGTTGAACGCTGCTCGTATTGCAGACATTGCAGACAAGAATTTCACAGCTGATGTACAGATTGCTCTTGAGAATGCACAGCTTGCTAACACCATGAACGTTGCAAACTTGTCTAACAGGCAAGCTGTTGTTATGGCTAATGCTGCACAGATGGCAAACCTTGAGACAACCAACTTGAACAACCGTCAGCAAGTGGCTGTTGAGAATGCTAAAGCTTTCTTGGCAATGGACTTGAAGAACACAGACTTGAGACAACAAACTACTTTGTTTAAAGCTCAAGAGATTTCACAAGCTATCCTCTCTGACACTGCCGCAAAGAACGCTGCTAAGGCTACCAATGCTACATTGGCTTTGGATGCTGATAAGGTGAATGCACAGCTTGCTCTCACTGCTGATCAATACAACACTGCAGAGCGTAACAAAGTTGCTTTGACAAACATGGCTACTACCGCAGACTTGTTGAAGTTTAATGCACAAGAAGCTAATGACAGAGCTGACTTCAATGCTAACCTGTCTGCACAGATTAATATTGCCAATGCTAAAACCTTAGCCGACATCTCCACAGCTAATACTCGTGAAGTGAACGCTATGACAGCTGTGAATGCTAAAAACGCTACAGACTTGTCAGCTTCTACATACGCACAGCTGCAGCAAACCTATCGTGACAAGCTTGAAATGGCTTGGAAGACGGGTGACAATGATGCCAGCCGTGCTACCGACATTGCAAAGACTACAATTACAGCTAACGCTTCTAAGTATTCTGCAGAACAAAATGCAGATGCTACGTTCTATGCAGCGATTGGTAATACAATTGCAAAGATGACTACCGGCAGTGCTGATAGCTTCATCACTAATATGCTTAAGAAAATTGGATTGGGTTAAGTATGCAACACATTAAATCTATCATGACAAAGATTGATGCCATTATCAGTAATGATAAGCAGCCTTCTAAGAAAACAGATGTTATCCAAACTGGTGATAACAAATCACTCAGGATTATTGCCATGTATGTCAAAGGCATTCGTGAAGCACGAGAGGAAATGTTGAATGCAAGAAAATAATAGCGTTATGAATTTAGCCAGCTATACCCCACCGGGTATTTCATGGACTGCTCCAGAGAAGAGTAGACCTTGGCAACAACCTCCACAACTTACTGATCTTTCAAAAGTTGCTTTATTTTATATTGCTACGCTTTCTGATCCAGAGATGATGGATGGATTGCTTGATTCAATTGAAACTACAGTTCCTTTAGCTACCATTGCAGAAGCAATGATGTTGAATGGAGTGTCTACTGGTGTGCATACTATGGATGCTGGTGTATTAGCAATGCCAGTTATTATTGAAATGCTTCAATCATTAGCCATTGCTCATGACACAAAGTTTGTAGTGTATGCAGATGACTATGACAAAGAAGCCACTGTTTCAAGCCGTGTTGCTAGACTTGCTGTACAAAAAGCCATGAAGAAAATCGAGGGTGTTGATACTGAAGAAGCACCAATGCCCATAGAAGAAGAAAAACCAAAAGGTTTGATGGCTAAACGAAAAGAGGTGATGTAATGGGTTTTGCATTAAAAGGTTTTGTGATGGGGGCAGCGGCAGCTGTCGGTGAGAAACTGGATGCTGATGAAAAGGCCGCAAGGGAAGCAGCCAAGCTTAGTGCTACCAATTTGTTTAAGACGTATGAAGCAAATAAGATAAAGACCGAAGAGCAAGTTACTAAATATACAAACAACATTGCTCTGCTCAAGACCAACTTCAAAGGTTTGACAGAAGATCAACTATACGCTGGTGCTACAAACAACGCATTCATGGAAGGCGTTACCGCTGCTGTTAAAGAGCGCAATATTGATCTGTCTAAGATTGATACAAATCAACTTATTAAGATTGCCGACACTGCACCAACTAAAGAGACAGCAGAGCAACGTGTTCGTAAGTTGTTTGACGAATCGAATGTGCAACCAATGCAAGCTGCGCCACAAGGGTTAGGCTACTTCAGAGATCGTCAAGCAAACATTCAGCAACAAGAGTTCCAGCGTACAGCTAAGGCGTTGGGCATTGAACCTGCGGCATTGATGGCTTCTGGTAAGGCTAAGATGCCTGTTGCTGGTGTGCCAGATGCTGAGTTTAACGTTGCCATCTTGAACAAGGTTAAGACTCTGCAAGAACAGAAAGACTTGATTGCTAGTGAGATTGTTGAAGCTAAGCGCAGTAACGATGAAGTTCGTTTGGCTAAGGCAACGGAAGATGCTGATCGCATTCGCATTGCCGAAGACTTGACCGCTAAGAGCAGCAAGACAGAAGATCAAATTCAAACTGACTTGCGTAACCGTATCATGAGCACTAACAGTCTCAAAGAGAAAACCATCCTCACTGCAGAACTACGTCAGCGCCAAGTGTTGTCTAAGTTGCCCGGTGAAGGTCAAGAGAAAGTTTCTCAATCCAACCTCATCACTGTTGCTTCTAAAGCCATCACTGCTGCAGTTAGCGACAGGCTCCCACCCGGCAGCTTTGTTATTACGACAGATGCTCAAGGTAATCAATCACTTGCACCTAAGGACATTGTCTCTGCTAAGACATTCAACGAAGCTGTCACTGCAGGTCGTACATCTGTGATTAAAGAGATGACAGGTAGTGATGGTAAGCCACGAGATCAGCTGCATCGTAACGCCCTTATCTCCATTGGTGTTGGCTTTGACGATCAAGGTCGAGCGGTATTGCCAGCAAGTGGCGGTACTCCACCTCCTGCCGCTGCTAAACCAGCAGCACCTACAACCCCTGCAAAACCTGCTACAACTGCACAACCCACTACGGCAATGGCTTTACCTTATACCAAAGATGGTGCTGCCGATAAAGGCAAGCTGATAAAGGGTCAGGCGTATGACGATGGTAACGGTAATGTTAAAACATGGACTGGCATTGGCTGGAAATAATTAATGGCTTCACCTTTTGATTTATTCACTGAGGCTCCTTCGGGAGCTTCTTCTACTCCTACGCAACCACGGCAGCAAGTAGACAAATTCTCCGCATTCACTGATACAGGCACAAAGCCTAGTTCGTTTGTTGGTGCTGACAATGAAGACTTAACCAAGCCATCGTTCATGATTCGCAAGCAACCTGCTAAAGCTTTAGAAGCTAGAGCGGTTGAGGTGAAGGCTGAGGAAGCTAAGCAAACCCCATTCAGAGACTTGTATCAAGACGATGCTAAGTTCAACAAGGTGTATGGGTATGCTCTTTCTCGCTTTGGCAAAGAGGGTGAGATGCGTGATGGTGAAACCAGAGAAGACTACATTGGTCGCTGGGCTAGCCACATGCGCATGACAAGCAACAACTTGCTGTCGGGTACACAAGAGCTTCAGTATTTGAACAATGCTAAGCGTGAAGACATATTAAAGGCCAAAGAAGCCTACGACATTTGGGACAACACTGCTGGTTATCTTAGCCCACAAGGTGGTCAAGGTGGTGTTAAGCCAGTGTTGGACATACTCGGTGCAGTTGTTTCAGATCCAACCACAGCCATCTCTTTAGGTGCTGGCAAGATTGCCACGTCTTCGTTTATGAAGACAGCACAAGAGAAGGGTTTGCAAGCTGCTATTAAGTCCCGTCTTGGGACATTGGCTGCAGTGCCAGCTGTTGAAGGCTCTGGTGCTGCTTTGTCCGATGTGACAGCACAGAAGATTGAACTCAACACAACCAAGGCACAGGTTGATCAGATGAAAGAGTTGTTGCCAAAGCTTTCACCAGAACAACAAGCTGAGTTTCAACCACAGATTGATGCGTTGCAAGCTAAGGTAGATGCCGGTGTTAGTGGTACAAGAGCTGCTATTGCTGGCGCTATTGGCGCTGTTGGTGGCACATTAGAAACTGCTGCATTGGTTGGTGCTACTAAGAAGATTAATAAGGCTGGTGCATCAACACAGTTTGAAGACATCATTGCCTCACGTACAAAGGCTACAGACACCACTCTACCTAAGGTGGAGGTGAAGGCTACAGATCCTACAGAGAAAGCTCTGGAAGATGCCTATGACATCTTTGAAGGTCGTAAGCTTCTCAATGCACAGGGTGATCCAACGTCTGTTGCAGAGATGCAGATTCGCAATGATGTGAACAAGAAAGCAACAGAGATTGCTGGTGAGATTTGGAAGCGTGTTCCTGAACTTGCTCCAGCTGCTGATCAGAAGGTTAGTGATGCTGTGAAGAATGTCTTCATGAACATTGATCAGGTTGATGACATAGTGCTGCAAGACAGTTTGGCTAAGGCTGGCATTACCCCTGAAGAGTTTGCACGTATGAACCGCACCACTGTTGGTGATGCTGGTCGTACTCTACAGTCTTACTCGGTGTTGGCACGTCTGCAGAACAAGCTTAAGAGTATTGACCCTGCTGCCGCTAAACAGGTGGATGAGATGTATGGCAATCGTAATGCCATCACGTCTTCATTTGTTGGGTTGCGTGACTTCGGCATGCGTCTTGATCGTGAGCTGAAAGCTTTGATGGTGTCACAAGTTGCCACCACCATTCGTAACGGATTCTCTGGTGCTGCTGTTGTCACCTTTGGCGCAGCTTCTGAAGCCATTGAATCATCCCTCTATCGCATGGGTAAAACTGTTGGTGAACTGGCTACAGGTAAGCCTGTCACTGGCAGCTTCACAGGTGGTTTGAAAGGTGTGTATGACGATGCTGTACGTACAACCTTCTATCTTGGTCAAACAGGATTGTCATCGGATGTTGCTGAACGCTTGTTGTCAGGTAGTCCAAAGCTACAAGAGATGATCATCAAGACTGCTGGTGAAGCAGGAAACGCAAGACTATCTAAAGTTGGACAGATTGCCAACACATTGAACGTTGCACAAGATGCTTTCTTTCGCAAAGCAATCTTTACAGCCTCTGTTGAGAAACAGCTAAGTCGTGTTGGTATCGACATGTATGACGTGTTGGCACAAGGCAAAACCGTTCCGTTTGATGTGTTGCGTAATGCAACAGATGAAGCACTCACTGCTACATTCAGCAAGATGCCGACTAAGGGTCCAATGTTCCATGCTGTCAAGTTCATTGAAGAGCTTGGTCCCATTGGTTCCACTGTCATCCCATTCCCACGCTTCATGGCTAACGCTATGACTTGGACATACAAGCACAGCCCTATGGGTGTCTTCTCAGGTGCTGCTGACATCGCTTCTGGTGCAGCTAAGCAAGTTAAGGGTGATGCTGCTGGTGTTGGTCAGACAATGCAAGGCTTGGAGAATGTGTCGAAGGGTATGGTTGGTACAGCTGCAATTTATGCAGCCTATAAATACCGTGAAGAGAATCAAGACACACCTTGGTATGACATTAAGAACCCTGACGGTAGCTTAGTGGATGCTCGTGCTCTGTTCCCTGCTGCACCGTTCCTAGCAATGGGTGACTATCTTGTTAAGTTTAACAAGGGTCGCACAGACGAGTTCAAGACTAAGGAATTCTTAGAGGCTATGACAGGCTTCAAAGCCCCTGCTGGTACTTACTCGTGGTTGGGTGACAAGTTTGCAGAAGCTACATCGAACATGCAAACTGGTGAAGGCAGTGCTGACACAAAGGTGTCTACATTCTTTGGTGAGTGGATGGGTGAATACTTAGGCCGTGCCTTTGTTCCTGCTCAACAAATCTCTGACATCATTGGTGCTATTGACCGTGATGAAACCCTACCTCGTGATGCCTATCAGATTCCTGCTGGTGAGGAAGGCTTTGCTTCGTCTGCTACAAATCAGCTGATGAAGCGCATTCCCGTTGTGAAGCAAGAGTTGCCAGTGTATCAACCTGCTGTCAAAGAGTCTGCAACATTCAACGATGCTGGTCCTTTGAAAATGTTCACAGGTATCACAGTCAAGGGCAGACCTACAGAAATCGAAGAAGAAATCGAACGTCTGAAGATTCCATTTAACAAAATCTTTACATCCACTGGCGACAAGATTGTTGATGCTGCTGCACGTAAGGTGATGGCTCCATTGTTGTTGCAGACATACGATGTCATTAAAGAAACAGAATGGTATAAGAGTTCTTCTCAAGACGTGCAGAAGATTGCCTTGCAAAACACTCTGGCATTTGCACAGAAGAATGCTAAGGAAATTGCAACCAACCAAGCACAAGCTGAAGCCTTCAACAAAGGTGAGCAAGCTCGTATCTTTGCTGTGAAGTATTCTGCATTGCCACCTGAAGTTAAACGTGCAACTGCTGAGATGTACGAACAACAAACTGGCAAGAAGCTGGAAGAGACAAAGGCATATTTGGAAGCATTGTCATACGCTGCAGCCATCCGTAAGCAACCCGGCTTTGCTGGCGGTGGTTTAATGTCTGACATTGCTGGTCGCATTGTTGGCAAATCTGCAACTAAAAGTGCAGGTGATTTGTTGCAAGAGATGCAAGGGGTTGTTAGCAAAAGAGCATTGACTACAGCAGAGCAAACAGCTAAGGCTTTGCCAACTCCTGCACCAACAACCAAGCCACCTGTGCTATCCCCCACAGAAGCCCCTAGATCGACCAGCAAGGTGGTCAAAAAAGACGACCCATTCATGCCTACCATCGATGATGAAGCGGGTGTTGTGGGTCGTTCTGCGTTTGACGACTTCGTAGATACACCTGCTGTTTCCGGCAACAAAGCTGTTGCTGCCCCTGTGACGGAAACACCTGCAGCATTCTCAGAATATCAAATGCAAGAGGCTGAGAAGCTTTTGAAGACCAAGATGGGTAGTCAGTACCAAGTAGATGCATTTAAGAAAGCCTATCCAGAAGACTATAAAAATAGCATTAACAAGCTGGCTGGTGATATTAATCCTGAAGAGAAGGTTGAGCCTGTAACATCTTTTAAAACTAAGCAAAAGCTAGATGAAGATGAGTACGTAATAAATGAAGTTAAGTATGACGATGATGGCAACCCCATCGATCCAAATGCTCCAGCTCCTGTGAAGTCTAAAGCATTCTCTGAACCACGAATTTATGACTCAAAGATGTTAGCTGGTGATTTAAACGTTAAGGCTAAGGGATATACGTCAACTCGTAAGGACGCTTTGCAAACTATTCGTGATCATCGAACAGAAGTGTTTAATGATATTGTCAGCAACAAAGACATTGCTGCGTTGCCAGATGCTGAGAAAGTTATTTCAGTTTTACAAGGTGACTTCAGAGTCATGAATGGCAGAGAGCTTAACCCAAATAATGCTAAAGACATGGCAGAAGCTGCATCAATGGCAAAAGACTATCAGAAGAGATTAAACGTTTTACGTTTGAAATACAAAGATGATCCACCTGTCGAATTGTTTCATGGGTCTGATACGTTTAGCAAAGAAACAATGCTTGAATTAAAAACTAACGGCTTTGAAAACCCACAGACTTATAAGAAGTATCACTTTGAACTTGATGTTGGTGGTGTGTCTTTCAGTAAGGACGCAAATTTGTATCCTGAAACGGGAAGCTTTGGTGGTAAGAATGCTGATAAGTTTGTACATACTAATATTCCATATGCAGACTATATTTTTCAACGCATTAATATGACACCAACTGCGTATGATGCAAAGAACTTAAACGTCTTAGCTCGTTCAATGAATGGTTCACCAAACGTTGTAAGACCTGTATCATTACCAAGAGGTCACGGCTTTGGCACATTCAAGGAAACAGAAGATTTATTTCTTGAAGCAGACAAACTGATTCCTTCCGCTAAAGCAACAAAGGGGCAGCAAGCATTGTTGTCTGACGAAGAGAGGATAGCCACAAAACTACTTAGTGTTTCAGAACGTATTACCAAGGGTAAAGAAATCAATGCTCAGCTTTTTGACATTGGTCAAAAGCTTGGTGATGATACTATTGATCCTGCCATGAAGAAGCGTTTGGCGTACAGGGGATATGACTATATTCGTAGTGCCTTGAACAATGCCCTTGAGCGTGGCACAGCAGCGACTTCAAGAACTGGTATTGGTCAGCGGTATCAAAGCTTCTTGGAAGAATTTGCTGACAACATTGTTGTTGGTGAGGGAAGAAACCGTAAGACACTTAAGACAAAAGACTTGTTGACTAACATCGCTAAGGCATTGGGTGAGACTGGTGCTACTCAAAAGGTAGATACGATTAAGCAATTGAAAGATCAACTGAGTATTATTAGTGATAAATATTCTGATAAGCAGAACATTACTAAAGAGGTTAATCAGGCACAGAGGAAACAAGTAAGTGATCAACCAAGCGTCATTAGTGATAAGAATTCTAAAACTAAGAACATGACTAAAGAGATTAATCAAATACAAAGCTTAACTCAGAAGTTTAATAAGGGTGGTCTAGCTTCTAGACGCTAAAAAGAAAAGCCAGCAACTAAGCTGGCTTTCTTATTTGTGCCATATCCGATTTCTTCAAGCCACGGCGTTTAGTCTAGTGGTCGGAACCCAGAGCGGGGTTTGGAAAGATTTCCTTTAGCTTACGCTTAGCCATTGTAACAAGCTTTGGATCTCTGAAGGCATACATGTCTGGAATATTTAACACATGTGTTTCCATATTCTCAACAGCATCTTTGTATTCATAAGACAACATGCGCTTGTGATCTTGATCTGCAAAGACAATGACATCTGCCCACTTCAACAACACCTCATCAACTAGGACAAGGGCATAGCCCTCTGCTACACCTGCTGCACGAGTGTTGAAGTTGAAGGGTTTATTAGACAAGATCCAAGCAATGGTAGGGCTGCGCAATAGTCCTGCTGAGCATACACACAGCACACGCTTTGCATCCCCTTGGTTGGGGTTGTTGACGTTATGCAGACGGTTGTAAGATGACATATGTTAATTTATCCAGTGGTACTTTGAAGAACTGCTCACCCTTCCACACATACTTATTAGCAACCTCTTTAGTTTCAGACTCCAGCACCACATCACCATGACAGTGAAAGAGTGCAGTGCCTTCTTTGTTGATTGAGAAGAAGTATGTGGGTAGGTCTTGAACAAGGAGTTTACGCTTGCGCTCAGGAACGTTTAAGTCTTCGTAAGGAAACTCTAAAGTCTTCCATGCTAGTCGCACTTCAACCTCAGCATACCCCACTAACACATCGTCCTTATACAGATGCAGATCAACTCCGTATCTGTTTGGATTGTCCTGAGCTTGCATAGACCAAAAAGAAGAGACAAAGTCTTTGACGATGTCTCTACCCATTTTGTCGTATATGTCGTGCAGCTCTTTATCGAACCGTTTGGTTGCCATTGAGCTTATCCAAATTATCGAAATAAGCACGATCAAAACCACGCTGCCATTCTTTGCCAGCATTGGATGCTGGTTCGTATTGGTTGCTAAGCCATCCTCGTGAGAAAGCGTAGTAGCCTTGGTCAGCTTGAATGCGTAATGGAATATTACGTTCGGGTTTTACAGGTTGCATAGCATCTCCGCTAAATATAAAGGTTGTACTATAGCACAACTTACCAATGTCGCCATGTGTTAGCAATGATGTGGAAACAGGTCACCATTTCCACAACTCGCATAACCCAATAGATCAGCGGATCGGACATGCGCCAGCTGCACATTCGCTGTCATCCAATCCAATGTCACCGTCAGCAACAGCCGTAATGATACGAGTGTTAGCAACAAGTTGGTTGTATTGCTCTTCAGTGATTTCTTCAAGCGGTGCTTGTTTGAAACCATGCTCACTATGCAGCAAGAACGACAACGACTTATGGCTGTTCTTGTAGTGCTTCTTCAGATACTTCTTAATCTCTGGCAACTCTTCCATGCGGTAGTAGACAGTGCAGCTAACGCTGTTGTCGCTCCACACTTCTTGCAACCACTTCACAGTTTCGAGCTGAGAGATGGCTGTCATTTCGTTAGCCAACACAGCATGATCTGGGTGACGGAATGGGAAGCTGACAACAACAGTGCTGCGATCTTCAGTGCCATCAAAGTTCAATTGATATTCAACATGATAGCCATGATCTTTACACACCTGTACCAACGCATGGTTGGAGCTGATACGGATACGTCTGATCATGAATCGTGCATAAGCAGGGTGGCAACCGGGTGTAACACCGGGCAACAACGACAGAGTGCCAGAAGGCTTCACTGTTGTGAGCTTGATGGATTTGTTAAAGCCATGCTTCTGTGAATAGAACTCATCATAGTTACGCAGCTCACCATACACATCATTCAACCAAGACTTCTGCTCTTCGGTACATTGCAACACACCAGTGATGCCAATACCCATGCGCATGTTCTCATGCACAATGGCTTCAGTGACTTTCTGGTGGCAAGACAAGGCCAATGAATGTTTGTTGATGCGATAGAGCAATCTAGACACATCAATCAACTCTTCCTTGCTTGTGATGTTAGGCAGGAACACTTCAGCTAAGCAACAGGTTTCACCATCGGCTAAGCTTTGTTCAGCGCAAGGGTTATATCCCTGAACCTTTGGGTCAGGATACTGGGTTTCACCGAGCCGTCCAATCTTGCGAGAAAGCTTGAGGTTGATAAGCCCGTATGGTTCGCCTTTACCCTCATATCCATCCCAGAAGAAGTCATGTAAATCTCCAATGTCGTGACACACCACGCTGTTGTTGGACATTGCTCTCCAGCTCGGAATATTCCCCAAGTCCCATCGTTTAGCAAGTAGATATTCAACGTCATCTGCATCTCCAATAGCAATCTGTGCTGAGCGGCGAACGTTGCCAGCAACAACCACAGCACCAATGATGTTCATGATGTCAAGGCAATCGATAGGACGCAGTTGTTTACCTGCACGTTTCTCAAGCACCTTAGAGATCTGGTTAATACCCCACACCAAGTCTTCAGGACCAGATGCTGTACCACCAAAGCCTTTGATGGCTGCACCCTTAGAACGAATCAACTGTGTCGAGTACGTAAACGTTTGCTTGCCTGACGAGTGAGCCAAGAAAGCAGCCTTGAGTGTCTTACCAAGTAGAGCAACCCAGCCTTCACGACTATCGGGAACAATGAAGTCAGCGCCAGTATCGACAATACGAGATGGGCATTTGAAATCTTTATTAACTGGAGGAAGTTTATTAACGTTGTCTTTCTGGATGTTGTAGCCCACACCTGAACCAAGCATCAACATGTCCATAGCCCATGTGAAAGGCTCCACTGGCTTATCTACCACACGGAATGCACAGTTTTGTAGCGAGGCCATGCCAAGCTTACCCACTGTGTCAGTGCCTAGCTGCCACCAGAAACGCCCTGCAACGCTTCCTTTAAGTCCAAGTAGGTAAGCCCTTAGGCGTTCGTTTTCAGCCTCTGTAAAGCCACATTTAAGCTGTTCTTCACAGGCTTTGATGACACGGTTGACGGTGTCTGGGAACTCCTCGGTGGGGCTAGTGACATCTTGCTCGTTCAAACGCCGTGCATATGTACGTTTGTAAGTTAAATAGCCTACACTTGACCAAGGGGTTACGATTTCATTACTCATTATTTCTCTTTCTTAGATAAAAAGGAGGCACGAAGCCTCCATAAATTGGGAAGGGTAGTTATACAGGATTTAACGATTGTCGCCTGAGCCTTGAATAACATCCCTAATCTTACGACTCTCAAGCTTGTCCAGATTTTGAGTACAAATGTCTGACAAAGAAAGGTTGTGGTCTTTAGCAACAGCTGCCACCATCCACATAATGTCACCTAGCTCTTTAGCCATGTTCTTCTTGTACTCCCCCATATCACCACCATCACGGATGAACTTGGCAACAAGGCTCATCACCTCACCAATTTCACCGCCAAGATTGAGCAAGGCATAAATCTCATTGGCTGTGTCTAGGCGATAGCTCATCGCACGGGATTGATAAAAGTCTATGTTCATTATGTACTTTCGAAGAGTGAGGGGAAGAGGGACTGTATCACAACCTTGGCTTGATCTGCCACTTCACGATGTTCTTTCTGTGTTGCTTTGTCACAGCGAATGTCAACGTAATGCAGCCAGCTACGCAACGTACCATTCATGTACATGCGTGACATCATCATGCCCTCAGGCAACAGCTTACGTGCCACCTCTTTGGCAATGCCATTAGCCAGTGCAGCCTCATAGTGACCGACAGCAGTGCGAATGACAGTGGCTTGTGACTCCTGCCAGAATCGCTGTAGCTCACGGTCTTGCACCTCAATAGAGTTTTGACGATCTTTGTTGTCTTGCAAACGAACCTCAGAGAAGTCGTAGTCGTGGACAATGGCATATCGTTGGCTTAGTTCTTGAAAGCTAAAGCTACGGTGACGTAAGATTTGACGTGCAATGTCTCGTGTTGTTTCAATCTCCATGCAGATGTTGACCATCTCAAAGGGACTCCAGTGTTTGTTGTCAATCAAATACTTCAACAACTTAGGAGCTGTTTTTTTATTGTCTTGATTTTCTGGATTCGATACACGAGCCATGTATGCAATTAAGTTTTCACCATCTGGTGTTGACCAAATTAGTTTCACCTTACTCATCTTCACCACCCTCGTGAATGGCTTCAATCTGTGCAATGTATTTATCAGCCACCACTGGAATCATGTAGTGGCGAAGCAATGCTTTGCAACCACGTCTTACCTTTAGGTTGTGGACGATGTCTTCATCGTGATAAAACTTCATCAGGTATGTAGAGACTAAGGATTCTTTCAAATGCTTGATAACAATAGCATGCTCTGCGTCTTCCTCTTCATCCTCTTTCTTTACGGACAATTCTTTGCCTTCACGAATGCCCTTTGCCAACAGTTCAACGATGGCATAGTTGATCAGTTGGCTTGCCTCATCGTGTGACAAATCGACAGAGCAATTTGCACTGCCGTCTTCGTTCTCAGTATCCACGTTTATATACATACCAGCTCCTTTGTTTAATAGGGTCCACAGTGGTGTTCTGTGGCATTGTAAAAATCTTGTTTGAACATATTCAATACAGCTAACAAGTCTCCATCATACTTCTCAGCTTGACGCATTCGTTCAGCAAAGTCCCATATCAAACTGTGGTATGCCACAGCATTGAGATATTTCCTAGCCTCTTCAGCGTCTTCACATTGTAAGGATATTTGGATAGTCATTTCTTTTTCCTATCGTCTTTCTCTTGGTCAGTCTTCACTTTGTGGCACGGCTTACACATCACCTGCAGATTCTCTATCTCACAGAAGATGCGGTTGATGAATATGTCCCACGTTTGGAAGCCCTTCACAGGGTCTACAACGGGTTCAATATGATCTACCTGTACGTCAGCAGCAACAAAGTGTTTCTTGCAGCTAGCGCACTTGTAATGCATTGCCATCTTGCCACTCTTCACATTCACCTTCTTACCTACGAACGCAGCCTTTAGAGCTGTGTACTTAGGAGGCCAACGCCTTGACGCTGCACGAAGAGCAGAAGTTACAAAGCTTCTGAATCGTGCATCAGTCCACTCACCACCGTTTCTAACCTTTGGGGATTGTTTCATCTACGATGTTGGACATGTCATGCGATGGCCCTTGGTCAAAGCAATCATAAATAATACCGAGGGCTTCTTCAATGTCCAAGGCAACAAATTCTGCATCAACTTCTAAGCCATTCACCACTTCGCAATAGTGAATGACAAAGCCGTTGCTTGCATGTCGGATAGATACTTCTAAGCTTGACGGTTTCAAGACAACCCCTCTAGGTCAATGCTATTGAACACAATATCTTGTGCGTCCAAACGGTCAAGCGCATAGATTACATGTTCTTTGATTGCCTCAGCAAACATGTCTTCGTTGGAATAGATTGCAGGAATCTCATCACCATCGAAGTATGCGGTTACGGAAATACTAAGTGTCACTGGTTTCATTTATCTTCTCCTAAATCAAAAGACAATAAGAATAACATACAGCACATGGCATGAGCAAGGTGGCTCAGCCCTGTTTCACTGTCATTCTTTTCGCCACCAGCATAGGCTGCGAAGTGACGGAAGCCAGCATCGATGTAGCGTTGACGTGCGTTAGGAACTTTCTTCCAATTGTCTGGTGAATATTTCTTAGCACCATACGTCAGCACATCCACCACTTGTGACAAAGCTTTCCATTGCATCAAGCTCCACTGTGCTTTGCCACTGTCATACTTCACACCCTGCTCCAACACTGCCTTATGGTAAACTTGCGGTTCTTTGATAGTGTTGCCACTGGGTATGAAGCCAATGACCTCTTTCATTTCAATGTTGCGCTTCAACGATTGCCAATTGCTACCATTCTCATCACAGTTAATGCAGGGATGTTCATCCCCCGCCTTGGTGTTGTGCAAACATTCAGAACACAGTTTCATTGCACACCTCCTGTACATTTAGTATCAATACTAAACTCCGTGTCAACGTCAGCAAAGCTATCGTGTGCGGGGTTGTACTCAAGGTCACCGAACTCACCATAGAATTCGTTGCAATGGTCAGTAGCTTTCTGTGCAAGCTCCTCATCCTTTTCCATCAAAGGAATAACGGAAGCAAGCAGCACACCCATGCCAATCAAGTTGTCCATGTCTTCACGCTTCATTGACACAGGGCCAAAGCCTGTCACAAGCACTTCAAATGTACCTGTCCATTCATCATTCTCAAAGGTTGGGCGTAAGATGACAGCAACATCGTTTGGTTTTAGACTTGTTTTAGTTTCACTCATATTATTCCTTTGGTGGTTCCCACATTTGGCCTTCGTATCTGCGAAGCCATAACAATCGTGCATTCTCTAACACACGTTCTTCATTACCTTCATAGGCTTGCAGACATGCTTCATAAAGCTCTACCTCAGTCTCACACTCATCTAATATCTTATCGGCTTTGACAGGACCAATGCCTTTTAAACCAATGATGTTATCTGCAGAGTCGCCAGTAAGGATCTGTTTATAGAACCTGTACATGCCTTCTTCTGGTGTGATGTGGTAGGCAATGTCTTTAACAAAGTTGTAATGCCAGCCCGGTATCTGGTCGAGGTCTTTGTCCACTGATGCAATGACTGAGTTGTTATACCCAAGCTCTGTAGCGTGTGTAGCTACAGCATCATCAGCTTCAATACCTTCAACAATAACAGCGCCCCATTCATCAACTAAATGCTTGCGTAATGCTGGCAGATGTTGAGGCTTTGGGGCGATGCGATTACCTTTGTACACAGCCGTCTTAGCTATGTCGAATCTGTAGTTGTTTCCACCTGTAAGGTAGAGCTTCCACTGGTCAACAAAGCAAGACGGATATGCTTGATCTACTCCACGTACAAGGATGTCATTGACATAGTTGTTAAGACTATACTTAGCATGTGTCTCTGATTCATCCTTGCAAGCGAAGGAAATACGATAGGCGATAAGGTCGCTATCGATTATTGCAAACATTACTCAGCTTTAGGCTCAACGTCAGTTACAACAGCTGGATTGGCAGCAGCTTCAGCTTGTGCAGCTTCCACTTGTGGACCAGCTTGTTGCTGAATGAGGTTGATCACAGGAGCTGATTGCTCGTATGGCATTTTAGCCAAGGCTGTCAAGACAGCATTGACAACATCGAGGTGGAGGTCTAGTTTAATTTGCATTGTCATTCCTTAAAGAACATCTTCATCATCATTCAAGTTACCAGCTGCGTTGGCATACTCAATCAAGTCGGTGATGACCAGCTTACCAAGAGAAGCACTTGTGCCTTTCTTGTTCTTGAAAGTCCAGTCGTATGAACCGACAATGGCTTTGCCCTTGCTACCGTTGCCGATGGATTCAGTGATCTCGTCACCTTCAGCATCAAACACTTTGATAGGCTTCTTAGATTTGCAAGTAATGTACTTGCCCATCTCTTCTTTCTTGCCTTCACCTGTCTGCACAGGGATACCCATCTCTTCGAAAGCTTCGACAGCTGCTTCGGACAAGTTGCACAAGTTGATCTGGTAGTCACCGGACATCTCGTTCACTTTGTTGTGGAAGCACCAGTAGATGGATGCTTTAACTTTGACACGTTTCTTTTCTTCACTCATTTGAGTTTCCTTTGATTTGAATGCTGACCAATTCAGTAGGGGCCAGCTTCCTACATTCAATTATTCTACAACAAGTTTCTTTGCTGCAGCCGTATAGAAAGAATAATCTAAATCACTACGGCTAAAGTCTTTGATGTTGTTACACGCCCAAGTCTTCCATCCAGATTCTACATCCATCCTACGCTCTTCGCCATCAACAACCAGCGGTGGCATAATCTTTATCAAATCTGCACCAGCTGTTGATGCGTAATAGCGACAGATGTTTTGCTGCAACACTTCGCTACCGTCACCCATCACCATCACCAACCTACTGCTACGTGGTACTTTAGTACGCAATAGGAAGTCGTAGTTGTTTTGATGACCCTTGATGTAGGTATCGATGTCAATGCCATGCAGCATGTAAGCCTCAGCAGCCTTAGGAATCACTAACCCACCTTGGTCCTGATGCCAGCCCAAGTCTTCGTATTGATACGCACCCTTACGCTTCACCTTACCGTTGGTGTACAAGGCAATGTAGTTGTTCACGTCACGGATAATCATCTTGCTGTAATACGCATACTCCAGCTCAAGACCAACCTGCTTCTGCCACACTGCACAGATGGTTTCATATTCTGTAACCTTCTGACGAGGCAGCTTCACAGTGACACCGTCTGTATTCACCTGAATGATGGACAACCCTTCAATATCCAGCAGCTTCTCAGCCAACAGGCACAGGCTAAGCTGCCCATTGATGGTGATTGACATGGTGTATTGCGGGTCATAGAAGGGGCTAAACTGGTTGTTGCTATCACCGTATACACCGTTCAACGCAAGCTTCAGCATGGCGTTCTCAGCACTACCCTTGGCATAGCTCTTACGTTGGTTGTAGACATCTTGGTAGATGTCACAGAACTTCTCACCCAAATGCTTAGGGTAGACACGGTTGGCAATGGCGATGTTGGGGTACATCGAAGCCACGTCAGCGTCCACAATTATGCACTCATCGTCTTCCACCACTGTCTGAGACTCAATAGATCCATGAATGCCACCAGTGCCGAAGTCGAATTGAAAGCCGTTGACAACAACGTTCAGGGTTGATGCTTCATTCCAATGTTTCCAATGGCTGTACTGAGCCTCACCCTTTTTCTTGGCCTTCAACTCCACCTGCTCCACCCACCCAAGGGGATACTCAGCTTTGAAGTCTGCAATGTCTTCGTCAGTTGGGACACCGACAAACTTCTTACGCAGCGTTGTCATGTTGGCAAACATCGCAACCTTGCCTAGCTTATCCTCAGGGATGGCAGAGAATACGCCCTTGGTTTCGGTGATGCTTTGTTGTTTGAACCAATCAAGCACAGCCTGAAACGCAGGGTGTTGGAAGTCGTAGTAATTGAACAAACAATCTTTGATGTGAATAACATCACGTTTTGTTTGGTTAATCTTACGCTCACCTTTAGCACCCATCGTATAGCAACAGCCGGGCATGTTCTCTTCAAGCTGCATGATGAAGTAGTCTTTGCCAATCTTGGTGTCGTTGTGGTTGAGGAAGTTCTTCTTATACTTCTTAGACAACTCAGCACGGAAGTTAATTAGATGCAGCGACTCCTTGTAGAAGTCGAGCGTCTTCACCACGTCATGCATGTTGTAGCTAATGAGCACATCCATTTGTTCATCGGTCAGATCAGTGCCAACAGGGAAGGGCAAGTCTTCGATGGTGTCAGACTTCATATTAAATTCAATCATCTTCAATGACGTAGCTCGTGCCTTGTTGTCGAAGTGATGAATCTTGTACAAGTCAATCTGTTTCACATACTGCTCACGGTCATAGACTACATCGACAAACTTGTCTTGATTGGTAATGATGGCCTGTGCTTTCTTGTAAGCACGAATGGCAACAGCCTTACCAGACACAGTCAATGCTTTCTCACGCACAGATAGTAGGTCATGGAGTATGGGGTAGTCAAAGCCTAAGTTGTTGAAGCCGATGAGGTGGCTCTTCTTCTTCTTGCATGTGTCAAGAAACGCAAACATCTGAGCAGCCTCATTCTTACGAGTGGACATCTCAAAGGTCTGTGCTTCTTCACCATCGATGTTGATGGTGGTGAAGGTGAAGCAGTTAGGATATGTCTCCAGATCGTAAATCCAATCCATCTTTCTCTTCCTTTTCTTTCTTCTCTTGCTCTTGTTTGTAGATGTCTACGTTGTCTCTGCCAAAGATGGAGTTCCAACGGTTGGCCCATTCAACATCAGCAATGCTGCGTGGGCGTTGTGTGCTTCCTTTGCCGCCGTCACTCATCTGTAACCTCCAAAATAAACAACGGTACACGACCACCTAACAACACTTCCATGTCTTTGTCATCGAAGCTTTCGAAGAGTTTCTTAGCTTCGTAACATGTGTGGGCATACCAAAGCAATTCATTCCACATGTGTTGTTCTTCGCCTTCGTCAAACCAATCTTTGGCATCGGTCAATGCTTCAAACTGTTGGTAGCGTAGGTAATAATACTTTTCAAACTTCTGATAGTTCATAACAAATCTCCTTCGGGTTCATCATCCATCTCAAACATACGGCCTGTCTCTTTATTATAAAGAAGATTGCCAGCGGGTCCAGTGATGCCAGCAAAACGATTCTTCAACACACGCACACGGGTGGTGTTGCGGATGATAGGATCTTCATGCTGACCATTACGTTCAAGACCAATCACCATATCCGACAGCTGAGCAATGGAGCCAGAGCCACGAAGCTGAGCCAGTGATGTAGCTGCACCTTCCTCATGGCCTTTGTCGCTTGGGCGCTTCAGGTGTGAAACAATAATCAAAGAGATGTTGGTTTCCTGCACAAGCATGCGCAGCTTGGTCATGATTTCATCAATGGCTTTGCGTTCGTCACCGCTCTCTTGTGCTGACACAATGATTGAGATGTGGTCTACGAATACATACTTGCAGCCAACTGCCTTAGCCATGTAGCGTACACGGTTGATGATGTTCTCAACAGACGTGCTGCCAAAGTGATCAAGCAAATACAGACGACCAGTGCCAAGTGTGTGATCGAAGGCATCACGGCGTTGCTCTTGTGTCACCACCGTATCTGGCAAGTGCAAAGGTGTGTTAGCTGCCAAGCTCATCATCGACAGGGCAGTCTTCTTAACACTCTCTTCTAAGAACAACAAACCAATGTTGTCGTGGGTGTTGCCAAGCAAGTGCCAAACAATCTCACGCAGCACTTGCGACTTACCCAACCCTGAGCCAGCTGTCACAGTGACCAACTCGCCCAAGCGTATGCCATAGGTTAGCTCGTTCAAGCTCTTCCAAGGGTAGGTGCAGTCAGCTGGTGCAAGTGGTGCAGACACCAAGTCCCACAAGCTAGAACCAGAGACAATGCCATCGGGTACGAACGGCTCAGCCCTCCACCAACGATCAACAAACTGTGCTTCCTTCTTGTCAGCTAGCCAATCGCATGAGTCTTTGTACTCAGGCACAGGCTTGAACAACTTGCACTTGCTACCAAACAATTCAGCAACTTCTTTAGCAGCCTTCTGACCGGGCGCATCACCGTCCATGCACAGCACGATGTTCTCAAAGCTGTTGATGTATTCGTAGTTGGCTTTGCAATCTTTCAATGCAGACCCTGCACCAGTACGGATGGATACCACAGGCCATTTCGACCCAGTCATTTGGAATGCAGCCAGTGCATCAAACTCACCTTCGGTGATGGTCAAGTATTTACCACCGCTTGGGAACAGATGCTGCCCAAACAATGTGCCTTTGCTCCAGCTACCTGCAGTGTTGAAGCTCTTGTCTTTGACACCTCTCACCTTAGCTGCCACCAGCTGCGAGTCTTTGTCGTAGTAGGGGAAGTAGAGGTTGTCCTTCTCACGAACAACACCATACTTCTCCATCGTTGCAACGTGAATGCGGCGATCATGCACAGCCTCTAGCGTACCGTTGCGGTAGTGCTTCAGGAAGCTGTTGTCTTTTATTTCGGTGTCTACATCAATCACGTTTATTTCCTCAAAGGTTTCTTCCATATCGGAAGGGGTTAGGGTTTGGCATACAAAGCAGAACAGGCTTCGATCTTCATTCATCGAAGCACCGTCACTGCTGCCGCACTTGGGGCAGGGAATGTGTAGTTTAATAAACGCCATTACTTACGTAAGCTTTCTTCATAGCAGTTCCAAAGCTTTAGCATTCTTGATTCATGCAAAGATCTAATGGCAAGTATTGTGTTGTGCAACTCATCCTCAGACATAAGCTCGGCACAGTCTGCAGATCTCCACAGCAGCAGGTCAAGGTCTTCACAGGTAACCCAAGCTTGCATGATGTGTTGTTCTAAATCAAAGCGGGTCATGCTTGTAGTTCCCCAAAGGGTGTGAATTGTCCAAGCACTAGGTGTAATGCTGCAACAAGTTCAGCATCTGGATTGTTGCTTTTAAATTCGTAGTCAATCAAGAAGTTAAGCTCATCAAGCACAAGCTGTTCGATCTGTTCACGGTTTATTTCAATAAGATTTGTCATTCGTTCCACCATTTAAATAGGGCCATCATGATAACTGCGTTGATGCAAACTGCACAAGCGCCCATTAGCATTACTATTAAAACTGTTTCAATCATTTCGCATTCCTATGTAAAGCACAAGGGCTAGGACAGCAAGTGTTATTAAGACACCTGTGCCAATAAGTAAAACTATTGTTGCTATGTTTTCCATGATGTGTTCTTCTCCATCTCTGCCATCTTGTCAGACAGCACACGCACCATCTCGGTTAGCACAGTCACCTCAGCCTCAAGACGGGCGTTTCTAGCCCTCATAAGGTTGTTTTCCTGCTCTAACTCAGCCACCATGAAATCAAGTTCACGTTCTTGTTCATTCATAATTTCTCTCTTTCTCCATGTCACTTTACAGTTCCTCTAAGCATCGCAGATTTTGTGCAAACGATGCACTCTTCAACGTGTGTTTTAAATAGGGCGTTAAGCTTTGTGCTGAAGCATGACCACTCACCGACATCACGTTGGTAATGGGTACACCATGTTCAAGCATCTCACTTATCGCTGTCCTTCGCAAGTCCATCAGTCTCAATGCATCAGGCAAACCAGCTGCCTTCATTATCTCAGCGCCAACAATGGGCAGTCTGGTAATGCTGTAGGGTCTTAGTCCACCCTTGCCATCAGCAATGGTACTGGGTGCAATGTATTCTTGCCAGCCATACTCAGCATGCTGTTGCTTGAGCATAGTCTGTAAGGTTTGTGAAGTTGGTATAGTCACCGTTGCTCTACGCTTGCTCTGCTCAAGGGTTAGCACACCAGTGTTGAGGTCGTAGCTGCTCCACTTCAACAGCCTCATATCACCCAAGCGTTGTCCCCATTCATGTGCCATCTGCACAATGAGTCCTACGTTGCGCCATTTAAACTCGCCATACGCAGTGGTTAGGTAGGCTTTGATGTCTGCCCTAGTCCATACAACTTTACGTGGCTTGTCAGCCCGTTTAAGCACCTTGCTGAAGGGGTTGTGCTGTGTGAAGCCATGACGTATGGCATAGTTGAACAGCAAACGATAGACAGAGAGGCTGTGATTGGCAAGGCTAACGCTATGCTCGGCAGCTTCTTCGTATATACGTTGGCATGTTGGTGTTGTTAAGTCTTCAAGCTTCGCTGAATGCAGCGATCTGTCGAGCCAACACTTGATGTAGTAGTCGTAGTCCTTGCGGGTCTTTGGATTCAAAGAAGCATAGCTAATGTTTTGCTTGTAGCTTGCAACCAACTCACCAACCCTTGCATCTGTACGCAAGTTGCGTAGGTCTTTACGTTCCTTGCGCCACACATCCAACTCAGCATTGGCAAGGGCAGCATAGCTGATTGCGTCTTCGTAATCTGTGAATGTTTTGCGGCGAATAACACCAGCTTTCACCGCATCCGAAGGTGGGTTGTAGCGGTAGGTGTCACCAACCTGCATCACATAGCGGGGTGTCATTGCTGCCCCCCTCTTGCTCGGATGCTTTCAGCGCAGTGCTTTGGTTCGGTAGCAATATCATCTTGCAATTTGTCACAGATCTTTGCACACGCCTCACGTTCCAAGCGCACCGCCTCCTCAACAATTGTGGCGATCATTGTGGCTTGATTGTCGTGGCTCTTCTTGCTCAAGCGTGGGAAGCCAAGCTGTTTGCCTCGCATAATAATTTCTTCCTTTGTCATACTTTCCTTCTCCAATACAGCGTACCTCTAGCGCCCCAAGGAATGGACGGTTCAAACATCTTAAACCCACAGGCAATGAGACTGTTGGCAGAGGCAGGGTTGTGATAGGTGTCAGTGACAAGCCACTGCCAGCCTAGCGCCTTAGCCTTCCTGATACGTATCCGTATAAGTTTTTTCTGTAGACCTTGTCCACGATGGCTAGGTATAACGCCCGCCCTACACAGATAACCAGTGTCACCCCAACGAACAGAAGCAGCAAGACCTGCGAAACCACACGCCACACCGCTATCATCAGTAGCCGTCCACCAGTAACCACCATCTGTTTCATAAAGTTTGTCATAGGGCAAGCACGTTTGTTGAAGGGCTGTCAGTAGGGCTGCGACAGAGCGTTTGCTGCTGTCAACTTGTTTGATCTTCATGGTGTCGCTCGGTCATAGTCAAACCTACAATACAACATGCCGCCTAGCACACAGCCAAGCACAACGGTGAACATACGGTCACTGAACAACCAGTTGCCAGCGTTTCTATCCCATGCTACGAAGGCCATGATGCTGTAGGCAAAGGCAAAGCCTAGTATGTAGGGTATGAATGTAAGCAATATTTTCTTTTGTAGTATTGTCATTTATCTTCACCTCCAAGTTTATAAAGAGCCTCAGCCATAGCCAACAATTCATCACGCTTCATCAGCTTGTTAAGCCATCGCTTGGGTATAGCTGAGTAGCCATACTTACGACCAGCTAGCATGCCAGTGATAGCGCCGACAGTGTCAGCGTCATAGCCCCTGTTGACAGCGTCAACCAGTGCATCCTCAAAGCTGTCAGTCATCGACACACTACGCCATGCTTGAACATAAGCATGCATGATTGTGCCAGTGGTCTTCGACTCACGAGTGTTGAAGTGACGCAGCTTGTTGAAGTCTTCTGTCATGTTGCAGAGCATTGTCTCGGTGACGAAGGCCGCTGTATATTGCACAATGTCTTTGTTGCCATGTGTCATCAACGACACCGCAACAGACTCGGCAATCGCCATAGGGATGCAAGTGTGGTTGGCTAGCATGATGGGGGCAAGCCGCATCAGAGATCCGTTACCACTGGCATAACGGTCTGTGCCACCAGCATAGGGGTGCTCTGTTGTCATACGATCAATAGATGTAGAGCAAGTACGACCAATGTCAAAGACATAGTTG
>Ga0315899_10001502_pt1 | contig 26592 bp, 22 predicted proteins | sample LakEriMetagenome_2_FD_203518 | JGI IMG/M metagenome (GOLD analysis project Ga0315899, IMG submission 203518) | Freshwater fungal communities from buoy surface, Lake Erie, Ohio, United States - Buoy 4 MA112 | ecosystem: Environmental > Aquatic > Freshwater > Lake | place: USA: Lake Erie, Ohio... | reverse complement strand
CTGAACAAATTACTACCCCCGACTGCTACTAAACACGCAGCCGCCCCGGACTGAATAAACTGTCTTCGATTATTGGACTCGAACATGATAGTTACCTTAATTGATTACGGCGAAGTTGATTTGCGAGTGAATTTGGACACAACAATGATGACAAGGAAACTGAGCGGTATGGTTATGATTCCTGGTTGATTCATAGGTACCCAAGCGTCTTCCGGACTGAGTTGGAACAACTTCTTAAACATGTCCGGTGAAACAATAACCCAGGCCAACGAGGCGAACACACCGCTCAAGATCCCCGCAATAAGACCTTGTTTGGTTGTACCCTTCCAAAAAAGTAGCATCAGCAACGCTGGTAGGTTCGCGGAAGCAGCGATGGCGAACGCCCAGCCGACCAGAAAGGTTACGTTGACCCCTTCAAAAGCCAGCCCCAACTGAATCGCGACAACTCCAATTACCGTCGAAGAAATCTTTGCAACGCGAACAGCATTATGCTCGGACAATTGAACTCCAAAGAATCCTCCCACGATATCATGAGCAACGCTTCCCCCAGCTGCAACGATCAAACCACTTACAGTCCCCAGTACGGTGGTAAAGGCGATGGCCGAAACGGCTGCAAAGAGAATGTTGCTGAAACTCTTCGCCAGAAGTGGTGCCGCCATATTGGTATCAGACGGGTCTAACGTGCCACTCACCATCGCCCCTAATCCGATAAACAACGTTAGGACGTAGAAGAAACCAATGGAAGCAATGCCCACAATGGTACTTTTGCGAGCGGCAGCTTGGTCTTTTACCGTATAATAGCGGATCAAGATGTGGGGTAATGACGCTGTACCAGCAAACAATGCCAACATTAGGGAAACGAAGTCTAGCTTTGCGATCCAACTATCGCCTCTTATCCCCGCAAATGAAGGCAGATTCCCAGGACTGAGGACCTCAGAGCCAGACACACGCACTGGTACAAATCGCTTGACTTCCCCCTCGTCGGTTACTTCCTTCGACTCTCGCGTGATTTCGATCTCCGAATGAGCAATCGTTTGCAAAAACTCGATCGGCCCGAGAGGACCGGTTGACTGTTGGTCATTGGGTAGTTTTACCAACCGACCAACTGGCTTTACATTGGACTCCCCCTCCTTTAAACCAAATGGTGCACCGTCAATCAAGGTTTCCCCATTCTTCTTTACTAACTCTTGTGTCTTACCCAATTCCTCGGTTGACGATATCGTTAGGCCTCGCTGCAAAATCAACACAGTAAGCAGAAAGGAAAACACAACCAACAAAGCTCCCTTCAAAAACTGGACATAGGTTGTGCTCACCATACCTGCTGAGACAACGATCAAGACCACAACAGCACCCACCAAAACGACGCCATGCCAATACTCGAGACCGAGCAGAGGCTTGATCAATGTTCCTGCACCAACCATCTGCGGGATGAGATAACACATGCTCACAATAAGAGTACTAACACCAGCCGCAGCTTTGATTCCTCTCGATTGAAATTGACTGTCTAACGCATCGGCAAAAGTAAAACGCCCCAATCGTTTGAGCGGTTCAGCAATGACCAGGAGAGCCACAATCCAACCGGCTAGATAACCGATCGAATAAAGAAAGCCATCGAATCCATAAAAGGCAATCATCCCGCAAATACCAAGAAACGACGCGGCGGAAAGATAGTCTCCCGCAAAAGCAATGCCATTCACAAACCAGTGAATCTGCCCTCCCGCAGCAAAGTATGCTTGGCTAGATTTGGCTCGTGCTCCTAGCCAAAAACTAAAACCTAATGTTGCGCCAACTAGTGCAACAAATACGACTATGGCTAACGTGTTAGCTTCATATAACATGGAAAGGTTCGATCAAGTGAGGAAAGAAGAAGAAACGAATTCGATGAGAATTCTATTCATCTAAGTCAGGTGTGCCGTTGGCATTTGCGTCTAGCTTTTTCAAATCGATAAAGATGTAAGGCCGCTTGTATGCTTCCTCGCTCCCTTTTGCGTACGAGACCCACATACGCAAAGCGGTCGCATCGTACACAACGTTCTCCACATTCCCGCCCTTAATGGGGATTTTATTTGCCAGGGCAATCAATTTGGGACCATCTAGCTTGCCCGTTTCGGTCTTTAGCGTTGGAAAAGCGCCACGCCCCTCGTCGTTGTATACGACACATGACAGGACGTTGGGATAAAACTCGTCGGTTTTATCGTTGTCTTTCCAAAGGTCGATCTCAGTCGAAACGGGATTGGACGCATTGGTGCGGACCTTTACGGCACCCAGCTCATTCTGTCCGTCACCAAAAACGAAGTGGTATCGTTTTGTTTGAGGCTGAGCCCGAAAAATCTCAACCGCCTCAGTCAGACTCTTCGAATCGTAGAGCATGGTGCGGAAGAAAGAGGTGAAATGGGGCGCATGCACATGATAGGGAGCCTCTTTCTTTGATGCGTCTCCCATTTCAGATAGTGCGATACCTTTGGCGTTCATCCCCGTGTGAGCACCAATCATTCCCGCAAATGATGGCACGATATGCGGGACTCCCTGGTCTGGGATATACAACACAACCATCGGATAATTGTGCACACCGATCTCTATGTTCCAATCCAGGTTTCGTGTTTGATACAAATGCCCGTCTACGGTGGCCTCTCCCCAGGCTGCTATACTGCTGCAGGAGTAGGGCATCAAAAGTGGAATGGCATGCATCGATTGCAGAGTTGCAAGACTTAAGCCCGACCCGTCTGCGAGGCCGGTTAACTCCTGTTCGAGTCGGTCATCGCCGTAGGCGGATGTACGTGCCCACACTTCTTGCAGATCGCTTGAGGTCAACCCCATTTCCTTGCTCACCGATTCAACCAAGGTAGGTATGACCCCTCGTATCTGCTCACCAAACAGTTGACCTAACTGATACCCCATCTCGTACGGAGTACCGCGGACCACTGCTACTGGTAACGTGTTTCCTTGATCGGTAATCTCAATCAGATGCCCCGGTTTGTCACCTTTGCTGGGAGTTTTAAAGGGACGAGGTTTTGGATCATTGCCTAGAGCCAACGAGCAACACTGGAATGAAGCCAAACTAATTGTTGAAAAGACTCCGATTGCCAAGCCGGAAAAAAATCTAGAGCTGCGCATGAGACATGGACCCTTTGGTACTAGCAGTAAGGAATGCGATTGACAATAACAGGCGCGGAAAAGGTATAGGAGGGATACAATGTTGGCGAGGTCGCCAAGCTACGGCTTTCGAGACACTTGTCAGCTCTGAAAGCAAGCTCCGCTATTCCAGGCAATATAACCTAGTTTTCCTTCGATTAACATGACAGACATACCAGTCGTTCCAACCATTCAAGCCAAACTCCTAGAGCTTCAAGATTCATTGACCGCCGTCGGCGAAGAAAGGATTTCAATCCTTGAATCGGTGGGTCGGATCTTAAGCCAACCAATCCTAGCGTCCCGAGACAGCCCTGCAGCCAATGTATCAGCCATGGATGGCTACGCAGTTCGAATGACTGATTTGGCAAACAAAGTTCCGATTCAAACCACCATCTTTGCTGGAAGCCAACCAGTTCCGCTCGAAACAGCAAAGGTGATCCGTATTTTGACTGGCGCAGTAGTCCCCACGGGAACTGAGGCTGTGATCCGTAAAGAAGACTCCATTGAAAAGGACGGTTTTGTGGAGTTTTCCCCCACTGCCGGCCAACTAAAACTCGGAGCAAATATCAGAGTACAGGGAGAGAATGCTCGGGCTGGGGACCCAATTGCACTTCCTGGCGAATTGATTGGACCACATAGCTTGGCGGCAATTGCGACCTTTTCAGAACACGAATCTGTCGCCGTCTATAAAAAGCTTCGCATTACTATCCTCAACACGGGTGATGAATTAGTCCCTTTGGGGGAGCCTCTCAAGAGCTGGCAAATCAGAGACTCCAATGGCCCATTTTTAGAATCAGCACTGCAACGATACTCTTGGTGCGGAGCGCAGCGAAGAAAAGTTCCGGATCGCTTGGAAGCGATCGAAGAGCAATTACGCATAGCCGTCGCAGATTCTGACGCCGTTCTATTAACGGGCGGTGTTTCCATGGGAGAGACTGACTACGTGCCTAGGGCTGTGCAAAACGTTGGTGGACGCATCGTCTTCCATCGCATTCCGATAAGGCCAGGCAAACCACTCATGGGTGCATCAACTAGTTCCGGCAAATTGATTATGGGATTACCAGGTAATCCACTAAGCGTAGCTGTCACATTTCGGCGGTATGCGCTACCTTTGCTCTTACGCATGGCAGGAGATAGCTCAAAATGGTCTCCTAATTCAGTCGAAACAATTTGCGACGATACCAAGACCCTCGATCTAACTTGGTTTCGCTTGGTGACAATAAACCCAAATGGAAAAGCTCACATTATTTCCAGCCAAGGTTCTGGTGATATTGCTTCGCTAAGCAGATCTCATGGTTTCGTTGAAATACCACCGGGAGAAATGGGTGCAGGCTTCCGATCGTATTATCCTTGGTAAATCCATATGCCAATTAAACGAATCCGCGAAAAAGCTTGCATGACCTGTCTTTTGAACTGCGATGTACTCTATCGCGTGCGCATCGATGCATCCAAGGAGTGGATCTTTGTTTGCCCCTCGTGCTTAGAAAAGCACAAACCCAATAATCCAAACTACCAGTACGGGGGAACTTGGAAAAGCAAGAAACGACATTAAGAGCAATGCAATAAATTCAGGGTTATTGTTTTTGGCACTTTGCGCAAAAGTAGATAGTACGTGCTGCCATTTCGGTTTCAGCGATCGGATTTGCACATTCCGGACAATAGTCTTTTTTATAAATATGCAATCGCTGTTGATTCGTCATTCGAGTCAGCGGCTTGCCAGCTTGATCTTTCGTAACGGTGATGATGCGATTGTAGCGAACCCCTTTTTCAAGCAATTTCTGTGTGAGGGACCATAGCTCATCAAATTCCATCCGAGAAAGATCCTTCGCTGACCTGGCAGGATGTATGTGGAGCAAAAAGAGAATTTCCGCGCGATAGATGTTACCCACACCTGCGACCATGGATTGATCGATTAGCACCGAGCCAATCGGTTTTTTACTGCGATGAATCTTATGCCAAAGCAACTCTGGGTCAGAATCTTTTCGCAGAGGATCGATTCCAAGTCGGTTTCGAATCTCCTGCACTTCTTTAGCCGTAATCAATTCACATTGATTTGGTCCGTTTAAATCAAATCCATGAGTTTCACCTATTAAGCGAACTCGAACTTCACCTTTCGGTTCTGGCATAGGTGTCTTGAACAATCGGAACTTGCCATAGAGTCCAAGATGAATGTGCAAATGGGATTGCTTGCCGAACTGGTAGAAAAGATGTTTTCCATGAGCATCTATCGAAGTCAAAACTTTCCCAGATATTCGTTTCGCCTCTTCCGAGAATCTTCCTTGAGGTGATGTTACTTCGACCTTTTGCCCACCAACCCATTTTTGGTGATCTCTGGCGATTCTATGTATCGTATGTCCCTCTGGCATTTTTTACTTCCCACATGACGACTCTGACTCAGAGCGAAGCATAAATTGTTCGCCATTGTAGGGTTCGGGAAAGTTCTTCTGAACTCAAAAAGAATCACCCGAGAGGTGCTCTCGGTTGATGAGATCTTTACCGTCGGAGTCGGACGGTATGCTGATACCCATGTTGTGTTTACAATTTGCTTGAGTTCTGGACTTTATTTAGAACAGATTGAACATGAGCTCGAAAGGTAAGCAATGAAGGGTCGCGAAATATGTGACCTTTTTTGGCTTTAATAATAGCTAATGCGAGCGGTTGCTTGCGCTGCCATTGGGCGAGATCGTATTCACGAATGTCTTCGAATGGGATTTCTAATCTAGGTGCAATTTTGGATATGATGTGGAACCCATCTTGAGCTCGCAAAATGGTAAAGTGCATCAGGAAAAATAAACCAACCATTCCGGTAAGCACACCGATGACAAAGTTTCCTGCACGATCCATCGAAATCCCTTTACTTCAGCCGATTAACGAACATCCTGTCGTCGTTTGCCTGCATTGTGACCCGCGTCACATTGCATGCTCTAGGGTAATTACGCGAAAGGGCGAATCGATGCAAGATCCAATTTTCTGTGCATGCAGAGCTAGATTCAGTTGCTCGACTTTCGGCAGCAGGTGGCTGCTGGAAGCCTACTTCTTTCCGAGACGCCGCTTTGCCTCGAAGAATTCGGTGAGCATTCTTCCGCATTCCTGCGCACAGACGCCCCCTTGCAATTCGCAGCGATGATTCAAGCGGGGATCGCTGAGCAATTTATAAAGCGATTCGACTGCACCAGCCTTCGCGTCAATCGCACCGTAAACAACCTTCGGAATCCTTGATTGTAGAATGGCTCCTGCACACATTGGGCACGGTTCAAGCGTGACATAAAGGGTGCATTGCTCGAGTCGCCACGACTTTAGATTGGCTGCTGCTTGTGTTATTGCTATCATTTCCGCATGGGCGGTCGGATCGGCGAGAGCTTCACGCTGATTAAACGCTTCGGCAATAATCTGATTTTTGTAAACGACCAAAGCTCCTACAGGAACCTCATCCTGGTATGCGGCCTCCTGCGCCAGCTCGATCGCACGGCGCATGAAATACTCTGCGCGATCCGGTAATAGATCTTCACTTAGACTCATCGAGCCCATCTTCAATCATCTGTCTAAGGACTTCAGGAACCTTTTTGCCAAACTTCTCTGTAGGCGTCTTAAAGTGATCGCACATGGTTTTTACTCGTCGCATAAAGTCCCGCAACGCAGTACTGGGTGCATCGGTTTTGGGATTTAGTCGACCGGTCCGTGCATCTTTCGTGCATACTTGCTGCATTGCAAACTCCATCTCTTGCAGCGAGAGTTTGCCCGAAGCGGCACAAGCAAACCAGCGATCACACAAGCTGGTGAACTCAGCCTTTTCTTCGTCAGACATGTCTGATTCTTGTGCTGCCGCATCAAGCTTTTGGACTGCGCCCCATTGTAAAATCGCGCTATCAGAAAGACGGGCGTTTAAGCGGCTAAGCTGTCGACTGGTAAGCTCCTCTTGCTTCATTTTCTCTGCGAGCAACTCCAACTCGTCGATGACATCACGACGATCGTTTTGACTCAAATGGGATTGCTCCACCCAGGGTATCAATTGTTCGTAGATGGCTCGGGATGCACGTTCACCTGTGTTTCCCATCAAAACAATCGACATGTAGACGAAAAACAAACTGATCCCAACAAGTAGAAAAATCAAAGTTACGAAACAAGCCGGCCCGTATGAAACGTCACCTTGCTTCGTCAACTTTACGTCTTGGTCTGCCATGCTATTAATCCTGGGCGAGAATCGAGTGAAAACCGAACGCGTTTAGCCTTCAAACTCTATGGAGAGGATCTCGTATTTTAAAGTGCCTCGAGGCGCTTGGATCTCGACGATTTCCCCAACTTTCTTTCCCGTCAATGCGAGTCCGAAAGGACTGCTCGAAAGGATTTTGCCAGTTTCGTAATCTTCATCCCCAGCCCCCACCAAAGTATAGACTTCCTCGTCGCCCCAGGAATCTTTGACTTTGACCGTTGCCCCAAACCCGACTTGATCCTTAGGAAGCGAAGACGTGTCAACGATGTGGGCTCGATTTAACTTTTGCTTGAGCTGATTTATCTTCGCCTGCATCAGCCCCTGATTTTCTCGCTGCGCATGATACTCTGCGTTCTCTTTGAGATCCCCCTCCGCTCGCGCTTCTGCGATTTTCTCCGCGATTAAGGGCATTTCGACATTTTCGAGCCTCTCAATCTCCGCCTTGATTCGGTTGTATCCATCCCGAGTCATCGAGAAAAATTCGTTCATATTTTCGTTCTCCCGCAGAGGCAAAAAAGAAACGACTCTCATCCGCGAATGCGGAAAAGAGCCGCGTCGTTTGTTCTAGCTCATGTAAAAAGGACTTACCGGCCCCTGCAAAAAAGGGCAGCAAAAGAGTATCCCGTATTCTTGCTTCAGGACAACGCTAGTCAAGCCCCAAATCCCTCCCCAATGAGTTCACCAGAGGCTGCACGCAGAATCATTAATTGTGTTAAAACCGGAACAAACTGCCAGCAATACAACGACCTCTCCAGTGAGGGCTTGGCACTTCGATCGAAATCAGTTGCTAAGCAAACCTAGGGCTGGCAGACTTGCCCGTCAACGGTCGCTAATCGACCAAGAGGAGCAGAGTTGCAACTAAAGCAACACACCCAGCAATCTGGAACTACCCCCCTAACTCTCGGGATCGCTGTACCGCACTATCAACCGCTTCAATCACGGCGTGCCGAAATCCATTGCGTTCTAGCGACGCAATCGCCGCAATTGTTGTCCCCCCAGGACTGGTGACTTGCTCTCGCAAAACCGCCGGATGTTGCTTGGTGTCTTGCACCATGGCAGCCGCCCCAAGAACCGTTTGTGTGGCTAACTCTAATGCAGCAGCCCGGCTTAATCCAGCTTTTACGCCCCCGTCGCTCAGTGCCTCGATCATCATCAAAACATAAGCCGGCCCTGACCCAGACACTCCCGTCACAGCATGAAGCTGCTCATCGGTGCACCGAATTGTAATGCCGAGAGAATTAAACAAGCTCTCGCACCATGCTGTGTCCTCTTGATTCACGCCCGCAGCCACGGCCATGCCACTGGCACCTTTTCCGGATTGGCACGGAGTGTTTGGCATGATCCTTATGATATTGTTGGTTCCAAACCATTCGCTTAACTTGGTGATCGAGACCCCAGCCACAATGGAAACCAGCAAGTGCCTCGGGTGAATGAACGAGCGAAGAGAAGTCGCGATCTCGGTGAGAACTTGAGGCTTAACTGCTATTACGACCCTATCGCATAAATCGAACAACTGGTGCGCTGAGTCGCAGAGCTTGCAGCCTGGAAAGAGCTCCTTTAGTTTCTTTTGTTGTCCGGGGTTCGGCTCGCAGAAAACTAATCTAACTGCCAGAGAACCGACCGTGCTCCGATCCGCTCCCTTGGCAATGGCGGTAGCCATCTGACCACCACCTAGAAATCCTATGGTGCTCATGTTGCTAGGTACTCCAATGTTCGCGAAGTACTTCCGAGGTTGCTTGCGATTTGTTGAGCACGTAGAAGTGTACCCCGGGCACCCCTTCTTTGAGCAACTCTGCAACCTGAGCCTGCGCGAACTCGACGCCAACTTTGAATTGCCAATCTGCGTCTGAGTTCGCTTGCAATCGATCGATAAAGACATCCGGCAAGCTGGCTTTGCAAAGTGATGCGATTCTTTGGATCTGAGCCAGATTGGTCACTGGCAATATGCCAGGCACGATCGGTATGTTAATACCAAGTGCTCTGCATCGATCAACAAATCGGAAGTAATCATCGTTCTTGTAAAACAACTGTGTGACAATAATGTCGGCACCCGCATCGACTTTTCTTTTCAAATTGATTAGGTCGACTTCCAGGTTAGGTGCTTCTTGGTGCACTTCGGGATAACCAGCCACCGCAATCCCTAGCCGAGGGTATTCGGTTTTGATGAGACTGACCAAATCGTTTGCATAACGAAAGCCGCCATCGGTTTGACGAAACTCAGTCTCCCCTTTGGGCGGGTCCCCACGCAAAGCGACGATGTAGTCCGTTCCGACCTCAATAGCCGCATTGAGATAATCACGGAGTTGGTCCACGGTTGAACCCACACAAGTCAAATGCGATGCTACAGGAATGGAAAACTGGTGTTTTACCTTTTCTAGAATCTGCAACGTACGATCGCGTGTGGAACCACCCGCACCGTAAGTGCATGTAAAAAAGTCTGGTGCGAAACTCATCAAATCCCCCACTGTATTCAGCAGCGGGCCAACGCCCTCGTCTGTCTTGGGAGGAAAGAGTTCAAACGAAAGACCTTTTTTCTTGCCTTTAAAAAAATCACCAAGTCCCATGAAGGGTTTCCTCAAAACCATAGTTTGTGGGTAGAATCCGACAGGTCGTAGTGTACCTTGTTCAACGAATTGAACCTAGGTGTCGCTCGCGATTATTAAGTGCCACGATCTAATACTGCCATTATTGTGCCATTAAGGTAACCGATTCCAAGGTACCTGCGATTCCCGACATCTAACCGAAACTGTATGACAACCTCCCTACATAACCGCCGCGTTCTATCTTTCGTTGGAGATATCTATGAGGATCTGGAGCTTTGGTACCCCAAACTCCGACTCATCGAGGCAGGCGCAGAATTTGTCATAGCTGGAGAAAAAGCCGGGGAAGTCTACGCCGGCAAGAACGGGTACCCCTGTGTCTCGGATATTAGAATTGAAGATGCTAACCCCGAAAACTTCGACGCGATCCTGCTTCCAGGGGGCTTTATGCCCGATCGCTTAAGACGCCGCGAAGATGTCAAAGAACTCATTCGACACTTCGATAAGTCAGGTAAATGCATCGCTGCGATATGCCATGGTGGCTGGCTCGCTATCTCCGCAGGTGTTTACCGCGGAGTCAAGGTGACTGGATCTTTGGGCATCAAAGATGACTTGGAGAACGCGGGTGCCATATGGGTCGACGCCCCAGTCGTTGTCGATAAGCATCATGTCAGCTCTCGCAAACCCGATGATCTGCCATGGTTCGCTCCCGCTATGATCGATGTTATCGCCAAACAATCTTGATTGTTAGCAGCCAAACCAATAATTCGATGACCAACGTGTATTGCCCCATGAGTTTATCCGATGAGTGTTGATCGCGTTGATATTGCCTCCGAGTTTCTTGAGACCCTCAACTTCACCCCCTATCCCGTCCAAGAAGAGGCGATCTACGCGTGGTTCTCCTCAGACCAAGGAGTATTGGTCTGCGCTCCTACTGGTACCGGCAAAACGTTGATTGCCGAAGCAGCCATCTTTGAAGCTCTGAAAACCGGTAAACGTTGCTACTACACGACTCCTCTGATCGCCCTCACCGACCAAAAACTAATCGAGATACAGCAAAGTGCCCTGCGTTGGGGGTTTCCTATCGATTCCATCGGACTCGTAACTGGTAATCGTCGAGTGAATCCGGACGCGCCCGTTTTGGTTGTGGTCGCCGAAATTCTACTCAATAGACTTATGGGAAACGACGCCGAACACTTCGACAACGTTTCGGCTGTGGTCATGGACGAATTCCACTCTTTTAATGATTCCGAACGAGGCATCGTCTGGGAGTTAACCTTGGGGCTTCTACCCAAAACAGTTCGAACGATGCTTCTATCAGCGACAGTAGGCAACAGCGTTGAGTTTTGTGGTTGGCTGCGCCGCTCTCACGGCCGAAATCTGGAACTAGTGCAAGGAACCGAGCGGAAGGTCCCGTTACAATTCGAATGGATCGACGATAGCTATCTGGATGAACATCTTGAGAAAATTGCCGAGGGTGACGATGCGAAACGACGAACTCCTGGACTCGTTTTCTGTTTCAACCGTGAGCAATGCTGGCAGGTTGCTGAACTTTTAAAAGGCAAAAAGCTTATTGATAAAGAACGACAAGCCATCATCACGAAACGAATTGATGCGTTCGATTTCTCGCAAGGGGCCGGACCTAAACTAAAACAAATCCTCATTCGGGGTGTCGGGGTTCACCACGCTGGCATCATGCCCAAGTACCGTAGGCTTGTGGAACAATTGTTTCAGGAAAAGTTACTTAGCGTTACGGTCTGCACGGAAACGCTTTCTGCAGGTATTAATCTACCAGCTCGCAGTGTCATTCTGCCGAGTCTTGTCAAAGGCCCCTTCGGGAAAAAGAAGATGGTCGAACCAAGCACCGCTCACCAGATCTTTGGCCGAGCTGGCCGCCCACAATTTGACGCCAAGGGTTTTGTCTATGTCCTGGCCCATGAAGATGATGTCAAAATCAATCGCTGGCGAGTTCAATATGATCAAATCCCAGAAGACACAAAAGATCCGAATTTGATCAAAGCCAAAAAGGCCCTCAAAAAGAAAATGCCAACGCGGCGATCTGGGGAAACCTATTGGACGGCCGAACAGTTCGAAAAACTGCGACTTGCTCCTGCCGCCAAACTGGAAAGTCGTGGGCATCTTCCGTGGAGACTGCTGGCCTACCTACTGCTCAACGATCCTACAGTCCAACCCCTTAGAGACTTGGTCGGTCGTAGATTACAAGATACAAAGTCGATCGAACGAGGCCAAAAAGAGCTCAATCGAATGCTTGTGACCTTATGGAAGTCAGGCTTCATAACACTTGAACCGACGCCTGGAATTAAACATGTAGAAGCGCCGAAGCCAATCGTAGAAACGAAACCAGGCTGGCTGCAAATTCCTGCGAAACCAAGTAGCAATCCCGATAACAACGAACCTTCTGACGACGACGAGGAAGAAGAAGTCGCCGACGGATCGATGGCAATCCGAGAGGCAACCTCCGATGCGATCGCATACGATCTTGATGAATACAAACCCGTCTCAGCCGTGCCAACAGAGAGACTGGCGTATCTTTCGGAACTGCGCAGCGTCAATCCCATTTACGGGTTGTACATGGTCAACATGATGCAATTCGCAGACGAATTGGAACGGGTGCAGATCTTGGAAAGCGTCTTGGAACTGCCGGCAAACATCGCAAAAGTTGTGAAAGTCCCACCACCGGATAAATTGCCGGCAGGACCTTTAGCAACCGAGATATTGCATCCGCAACTCTTGTCCCTGGGGCTAGCGGTGCCCCAAGAACTGACAGGCCAGCAGGAGGAGGCCGACGAGCGTTCGGACGAAGAGATTGTAAAGGATGCGGGAGGAGCCGCCGGCAAACGTCGTCCGTTCAAACCCTTTGAAGAAGCTCCCGTTCGTCCGCTTGCACTCGGAGAGAAACTGCGACGGCTTTTCGATTACGAATATCCGGGAGTGCATGATGTTTTTACTCGAGGCGTTTGGGTCGTCGGCGAGCTGCTGGAGTTTGGTTGCGAGTTTAACAAATACATCGTGGCTTCGGGCATGCAGAAGCACGAAGGTCTTCTGTTCCGCCACATTCTTCGGTTCATCTTGTTGATCGAGGAAGTCGCTAAAATAGCGCCGAGTGAGAGCAGCGAAGAAACCTGGGAACAACCGCTGTATGCATTAGCGGACAGACTAGTGGAATGCTGCCGAAGCGTTGACCCAGAAAGCACCGATCAAATTCTACAAAGCGAAGGACGCGAAGAAAGAGGCCGGTCGTTAGGAAAATTACCGACCTAGTTATCGAACAGCTGGTCGCTGATGCCCCGCAAGGCCTCTATGCAAAATGTAATGTGCTCGTCCAAATCGAGCCCAAGATCGGCGACCCCTCTTTGGATATCATCACGATTAACGGCTGCCGCGAAGCTCAAGTTCTTGAGCTTTTTACGAACGCTTCTGGCTTCTAAATCGCCGAGTCGCAGCGGCCGAACATAAGCACATGCAACCAAAAAACCACAGAGCTCGTCGCAGGCATAAAGAGTCTTGTCGAGCCGTGAGACACGCGGATAATCGCTGAGGTAATCCGCATGGGAAAGGATCGCATAAACAATATCCTCGGAGATACCTTTCTCACGTAGAATCTTGCTGCCTTGAAGCGGATGATCCGGCGCATTTGGATACCGCTCGTAATCGAAATCATGCAGCAAGCCAACTAAGCCCCACTTTTCTTCGTCTTCATTCCAAACTCTCGCGTAAGCACGCATGGCAGCTTCTACAGCGTACATATGTCGCCGAAGAGGAATGTTCTCGACGTACTCGTGCATGAGTTCTAGGGCAGCGGCTCGATCCATATTCATAGGAATTGGCTTACTTGGATCTCTTTTCAAAACTCTCGGCGACCATACGAAGCTGATCAAAATTGTGAGCAGCAGAAACCTGTGTACGTATTCTCGCCTTTTCTTTGGGAACCACGGGATAGCTAAACGCGATAACGTAGATACCATCCTCGAGCATCGCCTTCGCGACATGCCCAGCTTTGGCTGCGTCTCCAATCATCACCGGTACAATTGGGTGCACACCGGGCAATATGCTTAGCCCCCGCTTTAGCATTTCTTCGCGGAAGAATCGCGTGTTGGCTTCGAGCTTGTCTCTTAGTTCAGTCGATGAAGACAAGAGTTCAATCGCTTTGATCGCACCGCCCACAACTGGAGGGGCCACTGTATTGGAGAACAAGTAAGTGCGAGATCGTTGGCGAAGCAGTTCGACCATCTCCGCATTACCAGATGTGTAGCCACCACTGGCCCCGCCGAGAGCCTTGCCCAGTGTGCCAGTCAAGATATCGACTCGATCCATGACCCCGCAGTGCTCATGTGTTCCGCGACCGTTAGCACCAATGAAACCTACCGCATGAGAATCGTCCACCATTACCATGGCGTCATACTCATCAGCCAACTCACAGACCGACGCCAAATCCGCGATGGTCCCATCCATCGAGAAAACTCCGTCCGTAGCGATAAGCCGAAAACGTGCTGATTTGGCATCTTCAAGCTTGGCCCTGAGGTCGTTCATATCATTGTTCTTGTAACGTAGCCGCTGGGCTTTGCACAATCGAATGCCATCTATGATGGAAGCATGGTTGAGCTCATCAGATATAATCGCGTCTTCGGCAGTGAGAATAGTTTCGAACAATCCACCGTTCGCATCCCAGCAGGAATTGTAGAGAATCGTGTCTTCCATTCCCAAGAACTGACTAAGCTGATTCTCAAGCTGTTTATGGATCGATTGGGTGCCACATATAAAACGCACCGAAGCCATGCCATAACCCCATCGCTGCAAGGTTTCGTCTGCGGCCGATTGAACATCAGGATGCTGAGCGAGCCCCAAGTAGTTGTTCGCACACATATTGAGAAGAGTTCGGCCGTCTTCCAGATCAACCATAACCCCTTGTGCAGAGCCGATAACTCGTTCCGTTTTGAACGTACCGGCCTTCTTCATGTCCTCGTTTTGCTGGGAAACATGGTCTAAAAACGCTTGGTTCATGGTGCTTCAATTGGATCGCGGGATTACCTGGGAAAGCAAAAGCAAATCAGTATTCGTCGTTCGCATTTCTCACAAAAGTTAAGGACGAAAATGTCAACTTTCTGTGGAGTTTAGGCAAGTCCAAGTGGCGAGTCTCAGACGATTCGCCGCACAAAATCTTGCAGTTCAGCAGTAAACTGAAGAAACGATCATAACCGACTCTACCAAGCGTTCAATCACCAGATGATCGCTTGACGATTTCCTGAAGATACTCTCGGTTCCAAGCGAAATCGAAGGGTTTATAGGTCGAATACGATCTCAATCTCAGGCTGAGCCCGTAGACTGCGGGGGACTTTTTCCCTTTTCGATCTGATTCTTTAACAGCTTTCTTTTCTTTGGTTTCGGCAAATTGGTCTAGTTGTTGAATATTGTTATTGGTCAGAAACGCATCTAGTTGTTGCTGGGTTAGCAACCCTTGCGCGGTTGCCCTAAGCTGGAGATACTGGCTCTGCAACGTGGCGCCTTCGTTTTCTAGTCGAAATAGCTCACGTCGCGATTGCGAAATGAGGTCGTCAATCCGATTGTACTCGCTTTGGTTCGTAATCTCAGTCCGTACGGTTTCGTTTCCATCACGATCCGTGGTCCTAACGTCCCTTTCCAGCGATCTTAAACGACGATTCAAGTCATCGATTCTCACTAGAATTCGTGTGTGTTCCAAGACGGTTTTATTGTAAGAAGCGATGACGGACTTAAGATCCGACTTCAATAGCTCCAGGTTTTGGGCTCTATCACTCTCTCGAGACTTTAGGTCGTCATTTTTTTTCTTTGACTCTTCCCGGAGCTCGTCGACCTCGGACAAAATCTCGGAAACTTTCTCTTCGTTTTCTTCGCTATCCTTTTCCGATCCCTCGGCGATCTTTTCGCGAATCAAAGCAACTCTCGACTCGACTAACGATATCGACTCTCTGTACTTTCCAATCATGGACTCGGGTATCCCGGCTTCTGAAATTCTTTCCAAACGAATCTTCCAATCATCGGGAAAGCCTGGTCGAGCGAAGTTCAAGTATCCGACCAAAGTGCCTAGTTCGGAAACGACCCTCTCTGCTAAATCTTCGTTTGCAGGGAAGTTATCCAATAGCTTCTCAGCATCGATTAGAACTTTGTCGAATTGCTCTTTTTCAATATGCGCTCGCAGGAGCAACAACCGAGCTTGAACAACTTGAGGGCGCTTATCGACGAATGGCTGCAAGACACCGATCGCTTCGTCTAGCCGTCCAAATTTTATGGCCGAGAGGGCATAAGCAAAATCGAACAGTCCAGATGTCCTGGGATTATCCTTGTGCATTTCTCGAAGCTGTTTGATTTCTTTGAGCGAAGAGGCTTTTTCCTGATCGACCAAATCGCGGAGCTTGGACAGGTCCGACTGGCTCCAAACGAGGGATGTTAGAGAACAAAGAAATGATGCAACAAGGAAAGTGTTTTTGAAAAAGACCATCAGCTAACCCCTCTCGAGATTTCCTCGCTCAACTCCCGAATCTACACTCTCCAAAAATAACAAATCCCAGCATTCTTGCCACAATGAATGGATAGTTTGCGAGGAATAGAATTTTTTGGAGCGGAAGATCCTAACGCCAATCCAAGCTACTCTTTAGATTTGTTTTATGGGGGGGTGCCTTAGGAGCTTGCTAATGATTCTGGTTAGGAATCACCCACAACTATTCGTTCGTACCGTTATTTCTGAGGGGAATCGAGAGGACTGTTTCAAAGTTTGGCGTTGCAGCCCTTCTTACGCCACATCGGAATTACCAGATCGACTATTTGCTATCTCTCATCGCAGTTCTCGTTTTCGCCTCGGTGGTGGTGCTTGCCACAAAAAACTGCAGTGTAGACAAAACGTGCACAGCCCCCATCATTCGCTTAGCCCCGTAATTCTGAAATTCGCACGAATCGAATTAAGTCGTCCGCTGAGGGGCACCCGCCGGTTCCTAGGGTTGAGACCGATGCGTTCGCTAGATGGTTAACTTATTAAGACAACCCTGAGGATCACCGACTTTTGACGTTAGTGGCCAGGGCCGGGATCGAACCGGCGACACACGGATTTTCAGAATACCGGCAAAAACACTAAAACGCCTGGAAAAAGTAGGTTTTTCACTGCTTTTTCCCCTCTTTACCGATCGGATTGACCGGTAGAAAAAATGTAGCGAAAGTCGCAAGAATTGCAAGGGGAATCGGTATCTACCGAAAAGGAAACCGGTAAATACCGTTTTTCATTTTCCCAGGGTTTTTGCTAGCCTAGGATTTTGTCCAATTCGCACTTCGCGCTAGCTGCGTCACGCTTCCTTTGCGTCTCGGATCGAAATGCAATCGATGCCGGCTCGACTGGTTCGCTTATCGACTCAACGAAAGCACTCACCCATTCTGGGTGTGTGTAGTGTCGTCCACCAATGCGAGTCGTGCGAAGCTTAACCCGTTTTCCGGCTCGATCTAAGACGCCTTTAGTGGTCCACCGAATAACGGTGCTGCGATGTGGTACTGTCCCGCATACGCTGCGGATAGCCGGATTGAGCAATAGAAGTCCGTCCATGAAATAACCCGATCTGCAATCAACAGCGCAGCCCGTCTATGGCTGTGATCGCACAAGTAACTAGACTCCATCCGTGGAATCGGGTTTTGTTGCTAACGTCGCAATTGTAGCGAAATGGAGCAATGACCAATAGTCAGCCAATCGGCTTTTTTCGTCGGCCTCTTAAAACGCTCTACAATCGCTTGAAGCACTTCAACGTCCGAACAGCCACGCATACCACGAAAAACGCGTCACGCGTCAAACCTCGCAACCGTCGATCGAAATAACGTCTAACATCGGGTGACGTTTCTTTTCTTGCGCCCAACAATGAAAGCACTCGCGCCGTCCTGCCATCGATTTTGCCTTCAGACAACTTTGGCAGGTCTCACCGATCGCAACCGATAGTAGCAACTCGGTCACTTGATAGCTGGGAGGAGTGCTTCGCCATAGCTGGCTTGAGTCTAAAGGTCGATCGTGTTTCCATTCACCGAGAGCGAAGTCATATCGCCACCCGAGAACAACCAAGCTTTCAAGCTCTTGTAGAGCTTGCTTGTGTGTCGCTGTGCTCAATTCTTCCCCCCCCCTTTCAAACGAAACGACACGTACGTTCGTACGAGCCTATATTTATATAGGCTCGTACGTACGCGTACGGTTGGAACTCGTACGGAAAAAATGCTCCGTACGGCTTCCGTACGAAAATCAACTTTTAGCCTTGTATTTCGTTGAGATTTGCTTCGTTCGCTTGTTTCGAACTTGCTTGGTCTCAACTTGATCGCACAAAAGCACGCTCAGGGCTCGTACGATGCGACTTTCACCGAATCCCGTTTTCGTACGAATGTCGTACGTACTCAACCAACCGCCACCGCTTAATGCTTTCAAAACTGCTTCCTTGGTCTCGGCGTCCTGCTTGGATCGGTGGTCGGGTTTGGACTGCTTAACCTTAGGTTCGATGTGAGTCGCACTCCAAACGGGGAAATCGAAACGGATCGTTAAAGGCCGAGGGCTCGGAAAGGATCTCGTTACCGCTTCCACAACTGCGCAGTTCGCTAGCTCATGCGGTCTTAGCGTTAGATGACTGTCGGCAGCGCGACTGATCGATCCTGCACCCGCACCAACGTCTGTCACTCCCTTGGTGCTCTGGTCTCCTTTTGAGCTGTGATGAACGACGACAACGCTAGCCCCGGTGTGCTTGGCGATACGGTCAATCACGTTGTAAACTTCCATCATTTTAAAATTGTCGTTTTCGTTCGACCCATCCGGCAATAAGCGATACAAGGCGTCCAAGACAATCAGGTCGCACCCTAAAGAACTAGCCATCTCAATAGCGGCCGACAACCGGTCGATCGTGACGCCAGTACCCCTGAGTGGCAAAAGATCGATCCCATTCAATGAAAGCGATAGTGCGACTGCAACTCTTCCGTAACGCCACGCCAATTCCTCACCATGCAATTCGCAATCGACAACCAAAACTCTTCCCTGCTTGCATGAGAGCCCAAGCCATTCGGTACCATTAGAAACTGCGAAAACCAAACCGGCGGTCAACCATGTTTTGCCAACTTTGGGCGATGCAATAATGTTCAAAGTTTCGCCCCGTCGCAACAAGCCCTCAATCATTACCTCGCGGCGTTCGGGATGCCTAGCCACCAAGTCAGCAAGAGAAATGACCTGCACCGGATTGGACTTGCTGAGGTCGTTTTTGCTGAGATTGCTTTCGCTGCCTGTGGCTTTTACTGTTTCCGCCTTGCTCGTGTTCATACTGTCGAAATCAATTCGAAGAATATCGTTTTGACGATAATCCTCGCTGGGAGCTTTCTTTGCCCTTGGTGTTCCGTTCTTGCGACTGCTATCTATAGCCTTCAGTAGCTCGGCATCCGATAGCGGAGGATTGTTACTTAAATTCCATTGCCGCATCTCAAAAACAACATCGTCCCAGGTCGGACCGTTTCCGAATTCATCTTCATAGCCCCATAAATTGCCTGCATGGTTGAAAGCCCTGTTGTTACGCTCGCCTTCCCCTAAAGACTCAAAGGTTTTTGCATATGCTGCTAGACGATTAGTCAACTTGGTACTACATGGGATAGAGAGCTTGCTGAGTGGTGATGAAGAGGATTCAGCTTTGTTCTTGCCGGCTTGTAACCGCTTTGCCATCGCGATGAACTGAGGAGTCTGGAAAGGCAGAACAAAACCCGATCCTGTGAACGGTCGCACTTTACCAAACTCTAAGACGTGCAAGTAATGATGCCAGTACCGATCCACCTCACCTAGGGTAACGTAAAGCTCGTACTCGGCTCGATAGGTCGCGTTCCAACGAAGATTACACGTCCTTCCGCTGATACCCTCACGCATCTCTGAGACTTGACGAATCGAAGCGCACAACCGGACTAGATCGTCCTGGTTTGGAGTGTCAGAGTGGATAACATCCCAAAGTTCATCTTTCCATTGCTCATCAACGCCAGTATCGGTAATCCAAGCCCTTGCTGCATCAATCTCATGCTGACGAACAATCGCGTCGTCTGCATAGGTGAGAGTCTTTTCGATTTGCGTCTCAAGGATCTCATCGGCACTTGGTTCGCTTGTATCCCAGTCGCTCGTTAGTAGACTGAGAACACCGAGGTCGCTTGCGTTCTCGGTATCCTGAAATGAAGAATCATCGTCTGCCCAAGTTGATCGGACCATGTTATATTACTTTCGTAGAAAAAAATGATTTGATCGGATTAGGAATGCTGTCCCCTCATCCGATCGAAACTAAAACTAACCCCTTGGAACTCCCGAGGGGTTTTTTTATTTGGCGTCGGTGTGATCTGTTGCTAGCTGCTTACATACTCGCAACTTTGAAAGCATCCTTTCGATTGCTTGCTCCTCAAAGCAGATTTTTCGCCCCATCTGGATAAACTCGATTTGTCCGGTGTGGCGTAGCTTGTCTAGCGTCTGTGGATGCACTCCAAGCAGCTTTGCGGCTTCGATTCGGTGAATTAGTTTGGTCATGTGATAGACTCCGAAAAAAACGACTGAGAACGATTGAGTGCGAGTAGGATAAGCGATGGTCGTTTTGGTGGTGCACTTCTCGGATTCTCAGTACCGACCCCTAAGTAGTTCTCAAAAGTGGAACGTGACAGTCTGCGGTCATCATGCGGAGGGCGCCTAGAATCCACCCCCCCTATAGAGGGAGCACCCCCACCCCGAGGGTATTCCCCTGACCGCTGACACCTCTGGTCACGCGCCACCGCTGGGAGATGGTTGTGCGGTGTGCAGTTACCCAAAACGAATAGCGGCGTCTCTCGCTCGCTTTTCGTCCTGCTTGGCATAATGTGCGGTCATCTTCAATTGCGAGTGACCTAACGTAGATTTCGTCGTCTCCAAGTCTGTTTGCTCTTGAAGCTCGGAAGCTTTCGAGTGACGAAGTTGGTAAGGGGTCCAACGCTCGACGCCAGCTTTGAGGCAAGCTCGACGGATTGCATTGGCATAAGCCCCAGGGCTGTAGCTCTCACCTAGTTTACGTTTCGTCTTTGGGACTGTGTTGCTCTTGCCAGGACGATTACCACACGACTTAGGAGTCTTTCGCTTGACGGATCGTCTTAGGTGCTCCGATCGCTTAGGAGAGAAAATGAGAGCATCGGGTTCAATGTCATCGATGTAATTTGAAAGGATCGCTTGTGCCTTGGGTCCGAGGTACAAGGTACGCTTCTTGCCTTTGGTGGTGTTCTTGTGCTTTACTAGCGGGATCTCCCAAACATCGGGATTCTTAACGATCATGCCGGCACGAACCGAAAGGATCTCGCTAGGCCTACACCCAAGCAACCGCTGCAAACGAACAACATCGGCAAGCATTGGGGGGAGATGTGGAAGAGTCGCTTCAACAACACTGTCTGCGATGGCTTCACGCTCTGGGAGGTCAATAGCCTTTGGTTCTTTCCCCTGCTTCAACCCCTCGACTGCTTTCAAGGCCTGATAGATTTCCACCGGAACAATCGACTCCGATACACCCCATCGGAAAGCCCGTCGCAATCGATCCATGAGAGAATTGACGTAACGTCGAGATAAACGACGCCTCTTTGCTTTCACGACATGCTGCCCATCAAGTAGACTTTGCCTTACGGCTCGGAACTGTAGTGGTCCGAACTCGATAACGCGAATATCTGCATACAGATTCTTACAAGCCTTTAAGACTGGCTTAACCCTTCTCCACTCACTTTCGGGGCCAGTACCGTAAAACGTCTGGCAATGCTTCGCATACGCTAGTAGAAGCTCGGCAATCGACGGATCTGTCTTTGAGACTGAAAACACTGAGGGAGATGCCAGCGACTCTGCAATCAGTCGCTTGTACTTCGTTTTCGATTGAGGGGAATTGAAAGCCCCAAGATAGTAGCTCTTGCCAGCAATATCGACGACAGCTTGACCGGATGCCTTGTGCAATCGGTATTTTGGGATTCTCATTTTTACGCCCCGTTTTCCCAAACCGGTAGACTACCGGTTTTTGGTGGTTGAAAACGACGCTTTAGCTTTTCGCTAAGTTTCTACAGAATCCCTGAGAATCGTCTACTTTTTTGAGTAGTGGCCAGGGCCGGGATCGAACCGGCGACACACGGATTTTCAGTCCGTTGCTCTACCTACTGAGCTACCTGGCCAACGAATGAGGATATTAGGGCCTCTCGACCGTTTTGTCAATTCGGCCAATCAGCGTTTATTCCTTAGGACTTTACAATATAATTGGGTAGTTGCCAGTACCTAAGTCATTTATGGGCATTCAGCATGCCCGAAGATCCATTTTAAATGCACTTGGTAGCAGATCCTCCTCTCACTTTTCAGACGTTACAACCGTTACAACTGGGCGTTGCCTCACCGCCCCACTGGCTTGCCAATTTCCCTCTAGGACTAGAAAATTTCAATCGAATAGGATGTGCTTTCCTTTACCCGGGGCGAATTAGTTCAGATATGATGGGTGCTGTGTACATTTCCTGCAAACAATTTAAAGGAAAACTATGATCAGAGATTTGTTCCTCGCGACATCCCTCGTTGCGGTTCTATTCGTTTGTGCGACGCCCGCTCCTGTCGCCTCGGCGGAGCAGTATGATCCGGAACATCCGTTTGTGATGAATCTCGTCAAAAAAGGGGTGGAATTTCTGAAAGGTAAGGGATCGGAGACCCAAGGGAATGTGGGCCATGACATCATCATCGCGATGGCCATCTACAAGTCGGATCCAGAAGAAAACGGCGGCCACCCAGTCGTAACCCGAGGAATCCAGCAAGCGATTCGCGTTGGTCAAAGAATGAACGCCGACGCGACGCATTGGGAGCACGAGGATATGTACATCGTCCCCGTTGCTGCAATGTTGCTGGCCTCCGTCTCGCCAGACAAGTACAAAGATGTGTTACTAGCGATGCGTGATGCCCTAATCACCTCTCAGCGACCAAATGGCGGTTTCGGTTATATGAACGAGGGACCGTACAAAGCTAGCGGCGCAGCAGATATTTCGCAGACTCAATACATCATGCTCGCGTTTTGGACGATGCACCAAGCCGGGATCGAGGTTCCACCTGAAGCCGTTATTCGGTGCATCGATTTGCTTGCTCGTGCTCAGTCGGGCGACGGTGGGTGGCCTTATCAATGGGGAGTTAATCTTCCCAACAATGTTGTGAACCGCTCTCCGACATCTTCGTTGACAGCAGCGGGCTTCTCCGCGTTTCTGATTGCAGGGGACACGATCGGTGCATTCCGAAGTAAATTTGCGGGAGCTCAAGAAGAAGAAGGAATCGTTCCCGAAGCGTTTGTACGCGTTGATCCTGACCAAAAGAAAAAGAAGAAGATCGTCGTCGACAAAGAAAAAATGACGGGAGTAACCAAAAAAGCAGAGAATTGGTTCTCGGCTAATCCTTATTCCTCAAAACAACAGTTTCACTACTACTACGTTTATTCCAAAGAGCGATACGAATCTTTCTTGGAAGTTTCTAAAGGCAAAACCCAAAAGAGCCCTGCTTGGTACAACGACATGGTCGAGCAACTGGCGCAGGATCAAGAGGCCGATGGATCGTGGAACATGAAAGGCGATATCATCCCGCAAAACGTTTCGACCGCATTCGCCGTTCTATTCTTGATTCGCAGTACTCAAAAGGCGATTGGCGAATTACATGACGATTTGCTAGTCGGGGGTAGTACTTTGCCGGATGATCCGAACGTCATTATTCAGAATGGAAAGATCGTCAAAAAGACGGAATCCACGACCATGGATGATGCGTTAAAGGTCCTGGAATCAGACGACCAGAACGAAATGAAGGCAACGCTTGTTCCCGACAAGATTGTCTTGCCTAAGAATCAAAAAGAACGCAAGGAGTACCTTGCTCGTTTCGCTCGCATGATGAGCTCGAAAGACCACAACGCACGTCGGTTCGCTGCCAAGCTTCTCGGTCGTGGTGATGATCTCGAGTTTGTTCCCCAGTTGATTTACGGATTGTCGGATCCCGATCCCGTAGTCCCCCGTAACGCCGAGGCCTCGCTTCGGTTGATCTCGCGTCAATTGGACACTGTGTTTATCCCCAAAGAAGGCAAAATCACAGAACCCCAACGGATCTCTGCGATTTTGCAGTGGCGCAAATGGTACCTTACCGTACGCCCAGACTACGTGTTCATTGACTAATCTCGCGTTCGAACTAAGGTCCGTTCGCCGATTTGATAACGATCAATTCGAAGAGCAACATTCGGTACCGGTCCGTTGTTCTGAGATCACAACCTAAAGACTTTTTTCCTTCGAATCATCGTACGATTATGGCCACTGTAACTAAGACGCCACCAATACCTCAAAAGAGCGTATTCGATGTCGATGCTAACTCGCTAAGAACAAATAGTGTCGACAAAGTTTCAAGCTTGCTTACATCGTTGCTTGTTCTGGTCTGTCTAGCGGTCTTCTTGCTCGGGCTTTTGTTCTTTCTTCGAGCAGGTCAACCTCAAGCCAAGGCCTTGGTGCTTGAGCCAGAAAGAATTGCTGGTCGGGGTGAAAACGCTGAAGGATTCGAACGAGACTTTGATCCGCCAGCCGCCGATGAAGTCGAAATGACCGAGCCTCCCATAGATCAAACTCTTCAAATGGTCGCGGAAGCGATAACATCCGTATCGGAATTAATGGATGGTATGCAAAACGACGGAACCGGTAAGGGAGACTCTCGTCCACCAGGACCTGAAGGGGAAGGGGATGACATCATTCCCCGGTTCGAACGATGGGATATCAAATTCCAAGCGAGAGACAAAAAGAACTACGCAACGCAACTTGATTTCTTCAAAATCGAGCTCGGAACCTACGGTGCCGGTATTCCTCGCGTGGAATATGTCGCTAATCTGGCCTCTTCACCAGTTAAAAGAACAGGCTTGCCAAAAGATGACAAACGACTGTACTTCTTAAGCGTGGCTGACGGCGCTCTCAAAAGATACGACAAGCAATTCCTACAATCGGCTGGTATCAACGTGGGTACACGTCCACCGATCAAGTTCTTTCCGAAGGAAACAGAAGAATTGTTAGCGCAGGCCGAGGCGCAGTATTACGTAAAGAATCGCAACCCAGAATTTCGTGTTACAGACGTTGGAAAGACTGTATTTGAATGTCGACCATCCGCTGCAGGAAAAGGGTACGAATTCGTGGTGACCGATCAACGATACCGAAACAAGTTGACCAAAAAGTAAGGAGATGGACCTTATGCTTTCCGAAACTTCGCAACAATTGAACACCGCAAAGAGCAGTTCCACTCTTCCTCAATTGAAAGTCTCGAAAGTAGATAAAGTCGCGAGCTTGTTAATGAGCTGCTTTATCATTGTGTCTGCTATGGTTTGCTTTCTGGGAGCAGTATTCTTCCTTTCGAAAATTCAGCAGAGCGATGAGGGGCCCGGCAGTCCTCCAGGCGGTCGGGGGGCAACACGTTCAAAGTATACGTCTGCTCAAGACAATTGGAGCCAATTAACAGAGTTTCCCGACAGCGAGAATTGGAAAGATGTTACCTCCGCCCAAGCTATGGATGCCGTAAACATGGTGAGCTTGATCGACGAAAACTTATTCTCGGTCAGTGAAGCCTTTGACGATAAGGGGCAAAAGGGCATCGGCAAAGACTCCAGAGGTGAGGGGGAACGAGGGGATGAAGATGGATCTTTCTCGGTTCCTGCAGGAACACGGTGGGAGCTGAAGTTTTCTGCCAAGGATCGAAAGTCATATGCAAAGCAATTGGAGTCGCTGGGTATAGAGCTAGGTCTCTACGGTGCCGGCCGACCAATCGTTGAGTACGCATCGGGTTTAACAAACAGTAAGCCTACCTACCGAAGTGGTAGCCCTGTAGAAGAACGACGACCTTATTTTATGAGTGTTAGTCACAGTGCACTGAAAGAATTCGATCAACAATTGCTGCGGCTCGCAGGAATCGAACTGATGGGTAGACAACCAATAAAGTTCGTCTCTCGCGAAGCCGAAGAAAAGCTTTTGGAATTAGAGGTCGACTATGCACAAGCGAAGATGGGAACAAGTTTCCCGCTCGGTCGAGTTATGCGAACCGTCTTTGAATGCCGCCCCAATGCAAACGGCAACGGCTTTGAGATAGTAGTAGTTTCCCAACGCTACAAAGCAAATTAATGAGCAATAGCCCACGAGTAACTGTTAAAACGCTCCTTTCGATGAAGCGTCGCGGCGAACGCATTTCTATGCTTACCGCTTACGATTATCCAACAGCAAAACTGCTCGATGAATCCAGCATCGATTGCATTTTAGTTGGCGACTCTCTAGGAATGGTTGTACAAGGCCGTACGACAACCGTTCCTGTAACAGTGGAAGAGATGATCTATCACGGTGAAATGGTCTCGCGAGCGACCAAACGTGCCATGGTCATCGTTGATCTTCCGTTTCCTGTCGGGCAATTAGGGGTGGCACACACCCTCGCGACTGCCGCTGAGATCATGAAGAAAACGGAGTGTCACGCTGTTAAGCTCGAGGGCGGGCATCAACAAGCTGACACGATCAAGGCCTTGGTCGATGCTGGCATCCCTACAATTGCACACATCGGTTTGAGGCCCCAAAGCGTTCACGCATTGGGGGGTTATAAAGTTCAACGCGACGCAGAGCGATTGTTCGAAGACGCCACAAGTGCCGAGAAAGCTGGAGCCTTTATAGTGCTGATAG
>Ga0315899_10001501_pt1 | contig 26594 bp, 20 predicted proteins | sample LakEriMetagenome_2_FD_203518 | JGI IMG/M metagenome (GOLD analysis project Ga0315899, IMG submission 203518) | Freshwater fungal communities from buoy surface, Lake Erie, Ohio, United States - Buoy 4 MA112 | ecosystem: Environmental > Aquatic > Freshwater > Lake | place: USA: Lake Erie, Ohio... | reverse complement strand
CAGAAGCGATGCCCCGCCCACTCGGCCTCGCCGAAGTGACGATCGCGGGTGGTGCCCGCCTCGTCACTGACGATGGCCGTGGCCTCGCCGATGATGCGGTTGAAGAGATGCGACTTGCCCACGTTGGGGCGACCGACAATGGCAACGACGGGGAGACTCATGCGTGAAATCAGGCAGCGGGAACGACCGCCGCATCCCCTTCGGGCACGAGCGCGTCAATGAAGTCGTACGAGGGAAACACCGGCATGGGCAACGACTCGCGCACGGCAATGAACTGCTCCTCGTCGAGAAACAGGCCGTTGTCGTTGATGCACTCGGCGGGAATGAGGGCCAGGTCGAGATCGGTCCGGTCGGCAAGCGCCCGGCGGATATCGGCCCCCACGAGGAGTCCGGCCGTGGTCGTGGTGGGCCCGAACAGCGAATTCTCGGTGGGGATGAGGACGAACGCCGCCCCCGTGGCGTCGGCAAGCTGCGCGAGCAGTTCCGGCATGAGCGGTGCCATGGACGTGCCCGTCACCACGCCGATGCGCTTGCCGTCGAGACGGGGCAGCTGCGACAAGCCGTCGCGGAGCCGCGCACGCAGCGACGTCACGGCACCCACGCCGTTTTCGATCTGCGAGAACTCGCCGTAGTGCTCGACTCCCGGCAGCTCCACCCCCGCCAACAGATACAGCTCGTCGGAGCCGAACACCCAGCGATCGTCGCGTTCCGCCAACGCCCGTTCTTCCCACCGATGTACGGCGTCGAGCAGCACGCCGGCCTGGTGTGCATCCATGGACTTGCCGGTGTACAGATGCGAGAACTGGGTGACCCCCACCGGCACCAGCGCCACGGAGAGCACGGCCTCCTCAAGCGCCCAGAGATCGGCCAGCGACTGCTCGAGCACGTCCCCGTCATTCAGCCCCGGCACGATGACCATCTGGCAATGGAACTGAATGCCCCCTTCTGCCAGTCGCGTCAGCTGGTCGAGAATGTTGGGCACGCGCGGGTTGTTGAGCAGCACCTTGCGGGCGTCCCAGGGGGTCGCGTGCACCGACACGTACAAGGGGGAGAGGCGGTACTCCAGAATGCGCGCGATGTCGCGCTCCTTCACGTTGGAAAGCGTCGCGAAGTTGCCGTACGCGAAGGACAACCGGTAATCGTCGTCGCGAATGTAGAGCCCCTTGCGGAGTCCCTTGGGAAGCCCTTCGATGAAGCAGAACTCGCACCGGTTCGCGCAGCGACGCACGGTGGGGGGCGCCAGCTCCACCCCCATCGAGTCACCATCTTCCCGCTCGATCTCGTACTCGACCTGGGCCCCATCCGGGAGACGAGCCGACACCACGAACGCCTCGTCGGCCGTCAGGAACTCCCAATCGAGGAAGTCCTCCAGCGGCCGTTCGTTGATGGCGAGGAGTTCAGTGCCGGGAACGATGCCGACCTGGTCGGCAATACTCCCCGGCTCGACGTGCGTAACGCGAACCATAGCCCGGGACAAAACGGGGAAGCAGCCCGATGGCCCTCCCCCGGAAATCAGGCCGGCGGCAACGGATGCGCTGCCGCCGACCTGAGAAATACTACGAGGCGTGAGGTCCGAAGTCAATCAATTTCATGGACTTCGGCCGCCCGAAGAGCGACGAACCTCAGACTGCAGCTCAGGCCCGGTAGGAGGCTCCGCTCCCCGTATTGAACACCACGACCTCGGCATCGTGCCGAATCCGGCCGGAGTTGACGCCGTCACGCAGGACCGACAGGGCGCATCCATCTTCCGGTGCCGCGTCGATGCCCGTGGCCACGGCAAGGGCCCGCGTCCACTCGCGGATCGCCTCTTCGGTGGCCGTGGCGGCAAACCCGCCGGTTTCCCGCATGATCCGGAGCACCAGCCGATCGCCGAGGGGCGACGGGACACGCAAACCGCTGGCGTGGGTTACCGGGTCGACCCACGGTTCCGCTTTGTCGGCACCGGCGTCGAATGCCCGCGCGATGGGGGCACACCCGGCGGCCTGCGCCACCACGTACTGCGGCTGCACGCGATCGGCGGCGATCCAGCCACCGGCGGCCAACTCCTGCAGCGCCTTCCAGATTCCCACTGTACCTTCACCGCCACCGGTCGGATACACCACCACGTCGGGCACGCGCCAGCCCAACTGTTCGGCCAGCTCGAACCCCATCGTCTTCATGCCTTCCACGCGATACGGTTCACGCAGCGTGGAAATGGCGAAGTAGCCGGTCTCGGCGGCATAGGCCAGCGCCATCTTGCCGGCGTCACCGATATGCCCATCGATGCGAATGAGCTCGGCGCCCATGGCGTCGATGGTATCGAGAATGGGCCGAGGCGTGGTGCGTGGGGCAATCACCCGCACCTTCATCCCGGCCGCAGCGGCATAGGCGGCGAGAGCGGCGCCCGCGTTTCCGGCAGTAGGCACCACCAACCCCGGCACCCCGGCCGCACGAGCGCGGGTGACCGCGGCGCTCATGCCGCGCGCCTTGAACGATCCGGTGGGGTTCTGGGCCTCGTCCTTGATCCACAGCTTCCGGACGCCTACGGCCTGGGCGAGCGCCGGCGCGTCGATCAGGGGGGTGAGCCCCTCACCGAGCGTGACCGGTGATTCCCCAGCCAGCAAGGGCATGAACGGGGCGTACCGCCACATGTCCCAGCGATCAGCCAGTGTCGTGTGGCGGCCCACCGGGGCATACCGGGCGAAGAGCGGCTGTCCGCAGCTGCCACACAGGGAGGCGCGCTCGAGCGGCGCGGGCGTGTCACAGGCCGAACAGCGCAGTGTCCAGGAGGCGGTGGTCATGCAGGAGGGGGTGGAGGGGAGAAGTCGGGTGGCGCATCATCGGGATCACCCGCAGGAGGGGCGGGCTCCGGCACTGCCGAACCGTCGGCGGTGAGGTTGGAAGGCCCCTCAACGGGAAGCGGCACGCCCAACGCCTGCAACACCTTGCGCGCCGACGCGAGGCCGAACCCGGGGACCCGGGCAATGTCCTCCACCGCCGCGTCCTTCACGCCCTGCACGCTGCCGAAGACGTGAAGCAAGGCGCGCCGCCTGGTGGGGCCGATGCCGGGAATCCTGAGGAGCTCCGATGTGAGCGTACGCGCCGCCCGCTTCTGACGCTGGAAGGTTACCGCAAACCGGTGCGCCTCGTCGCGAGCCTGCTGCAGCATGCGCAGCGCCGGCGAGCGACGCGGCAGGCGCACCGAATCGCTGCGGCCAGGAAGGAAGATTTCCTCGTCCTTCTTGGCCAGGCTGATGAGCCCCGTCGGCTGCACACCGAGCGCGTCGAGCGCCTCCCTGGCGGCGCCCAGCTGCCCCTTGCCGCCGTCAATGACCACGAGGTCGGGCAACGGCTTCGCTTCGTCGATGCGTCGACGGAAGAACCGCGTCACCACTTCATGCATCGAGCGGAAGTCATCGTTGCCTTCAAAGCCCTGGATCTTGAACTTGCGATATTCGCTGCGCTTCGCGCGGGCATTCTCGAACCAGACCGCACTGGCCACCACGTCGGTCCCCTGCGCATGTGAAATGTCGAAACAGACGAGCGAGCGCGGCAGCCGCGCCAGCCCGAGCTCCCGCTGCAGTTCGTAAACCGGGTCGGCGGCACGCTCCTCGGCTTCGAGTGCGGCCAGCTTGAACTCCTCGAGCAGGTGCTGCGCATTCTTGTCGGCGAGGTCGACGAGTGCGCGCCGGGGCCCGCGCTGCGGAATGCGGATGCGGGTGCCGTCCAGCGAGGCCTCGAGTGTCTCCCGATCGTCGAAATCGAACGGCACGAGAAGGTCGGCGGCACGGGCATCGGCCGTGCGGTACCACTGGGCGAGCGAGGCGCCCAGTACGGCGCCGTCCTCCTCGCCCTCGGCCTGCTCGAGCAGGCGGTGGTCACGCGCCAGCAACTTGCCACCGCGTATGCGCATGATCACCACGCAGGCGTCCTCGCCATCGCGCGCATACCCCACCACATCCCGATCGCCGCCCTCCACCTCGAGCACGACCGTGGGCTCTTCCATCTTCTCGAGATGTCGCAGCGCATCGCGCAGCTCTCCGGCCCGTTCGAAGTCGAGCCGTTCCGAGGCCTCGAGCATGCGCTCGCGCACGTGACGTACCACGTCGCTGGTGCGCCCCTCGAGAAACCAGACGACTTCGTCGATCATCGCGCGGTACTCCGCGGAATCCTGATAGCCGACGCACGGCGCCTTGCAGCGCTTGATGAAGTAATCGAGGCAGGGTCGCTCCGGCGCCTCGCGTGGCAGCGCGTAATGGCACGACCGCACGGTGAAGAGGCGTTTCACGACGTTCAACGCCCGGCGCATCGATCCGACGTCGGTGTACGGTCCGAAGTAGCGCGCCCCGTCGTCCTGCACCCGCCGGGTGACGATGACCCGGGGAAACGGCTCCTGCACCGTGACCTTGATGTACGGATAGGACTTGTCGTCGCGCAGGGCGATGTTGAAACGCGGGCGATACTCCTTGATCAGCGTGGCTTCGAGGATGAGCGAGTGCGCCTCGCTCGGCACCACGATCGTGTCCAGGTCGCGCACCTTGCGCAGCAGCCCGCGGGTCTTGGGACTCGCCTCGTGCTCCTGCGCCCAATAGCTGCGCACTCGGGACCGGAGCCGTTTGGCCTTCCCCACATACAACACGCCGCCCTGTTCGTCCTTCCACAGATACACCCCCGGTGACTCGGGCAGATGCGGCAACCGGCGCGCCACCGCCAGCGGCATGCCGCGGGCGAGTGCCGCCTTCGTCCACTCGTCTTCGGGAACGGGCAGCTGTTCCAACGAGGATCCGGTGCGATCGTCGTCCTGCGTACCAGATGGGCTCATGCCCCCCCCGAGGGCGAGCCCGCCTGCCGCGGGCGACGGCGCAACCAGCGCGCCGCTTCGGCCGACCCCATCCACCACGCGGCGATGAGATACGTCGCGCCGAACACACCGAGTACCGGGAACGCGGCCACGCGCACATGCCACTCGGGCGCGACCTGCTGATGCAGCAGCCGCGCCCCACTGCCGGCGATGGCTGCCACGAGCGAAGCCAGCAGGATGCGCTGCGTGCCCCTCCACATGGCCGGGGTGTAGAGCGGTCCCAGGCGGCGTTGCAACCCGCGCGCCAGCAGCCCGAGGTTCACGTACGATCCGAGCGCCGATCCCACGGCAATGCCAGCCGCGGCGAACGACGAACTCCGCAACGGAAGCGTCATGCTGATGGCGGCCATCGCCGACACGACAATGCTGATCACCGACGCCCGCAACGGCGTCCGATAGTCCTGCAGCGCATGGTACGCCGAGCCGAACAGCTTCACGGAGCCAGAGCTCACCAGCCCCAGCGCGTAGCCAGCGAGCACGGCATACACGGCCTGCTGTTCCGCCGCACCGAAGCGCCCGGCGCGGTACAGCACCCCCACGCAGTAGTCACCCAGAGCAAGAAACAGCGCGGCGCTGGGGACCACGTAGAACAGGATGCGCTGCCACCCAGCCCGGAGTCGTTCGCGGAGTGCCTCATGTGCCACGCCCGCGCTGTCGCGGGAGAACTCCGGCAAGGAAGCAGCGGCCACGGACACGCCGAAGAGGGAGACGGGCAACAGGGCGAGCGTGTTGGCGTAAGTGATGGTGGTCGTGGCGCCGGGTGGCAGGAAGGAGGCGATCTGCAGGTCGACGAACCCCGAGATCTGCACCACGCCCAGCGCCGTGACCACGGGCACCAGATTGCGCAGGACCTGTCGGACGCCCGTGCTGGTCGCATCGAGCGACGGACGCACGGCTCCCATCAGACGCAGCACTTCGGGCATCTGCACCGCTACCTGCAGCAGCGCACCGGCGAGGGTTGCCCACGCCAACCACACCGCCAGTTGGGCAGCATCAGCCGCCCGCGGCCCTCCCACGAGCAGCAGCGCGATCTGTGCCACGGACCACATGGCCGCACTGGCATAGCTCCAGAAGAAGCGCCGGTGGGAATTCTGGATACCGAGGCACCATCCGCTGAGCACCATGACGCCGGTCATGGGGAACAACACGCGGGTCAGCTGGGTGGCGAGTTGCTGGGTGGGCTCGTCGAAACCCGCGGCCAGCGCCGCGGTGAGCCATGGCGCTGCGGCCACGCCGATGAGCGTGAGGGCACTGACGGCGACGAACAGCAGACCCAGAACGGCGTTGGCCAGGGCGCGCGCGCCCGCCTCATCGCCGGAGCCGAGCAGCCGGCTGTAGACCGGGACGAAGGCCGCCGAGAGGGTGCCTTCGCCCAGCAGATTGCGCACCGCATTCGGAATGCGGAACGCAGCGTTGTAGGCGTCCGAGGCGGCGCCCGCACCGAAGAAGTACGCAAACGCCGTGTTGCGCAGGAGACCGACGACGCGGCTGATGAGGATGCCGGCCCCGACGACGAACGCTGCGCGTCCGCCCGTGCCCTCGCTCATGCCCGCGTGCTCACGACGACGTGGGGGCGCCCGTGACGAGCGAGCGGGCGTACGGGCGCGCCGCGTCGGCAATGCGAGCCAGGAGCGCCGGACCGTACCGGGCAAGCATCGGCATCAGGTTGAGCACCCGTTCGGGGGACCGGCCCTGCGGTCGCAAGGCAGCACGAAGCGCCGCGACCTCCAACTGCGCGTCCTGCTCCACGCGTTTCATGCCGGCAAGAACGCGACGCTCGAAACGGTCGATCCGGTGCGTGACGTCGCGCGCCAGTCCTTGCACCACCTCGTCAGCCACGGGCCCGCCCTGCCCGGCCAGCGTCTCCTGCAGGCCACGCACCTGCGTTTCCAGCGCCAGTCGCAACCGCTCCATGGAGTCGGCGAGCGCCTCGGACAGCTGCGCGCGCGCGCGATGCGTTTCTGCCGCATGCGGATCGCGCAGCATGGCATCATCGATGCCCAGCGCCTCCTGTCGCGCCAACCGTTCGCGTTCGACAAGCTCGCAGGCGAACCGCGGTGTCACCACCGGGACCTCTGCCTCCAGCGCGGCCGCGACCGGCGCCACCTGCGCGAAATACGCGTACTCCCCGGGCCCCGCCAGATAGGTGAGCGTGGGAAGCAGGGCCCGTTCCAATACCGGACGCAGCAGGACATTGGCCCCCAGCGTCCCCGGTTCGGCCTCGCGTGCCACGGTGGGGGCGTGCGCCAGCGGCACGCGTTCACGCACCGAACGCACCTGGCCTCCATGCTCTTCGAGACGCGAGCGAAAGACCAGCGACAGGCCGTCCACCACCTCGACCTGCGCGCGATAGCCGAGCGATTCGATCTCCTGCGTGCGGCGCTGCAGCGCTTGCTGCACGGGCGCTGCCTGCTTGAGCGCGAGGCGCAGGAAGGGGTCGGCTGCCGCGCGCAGTGCGGGGTGGGCCGCATCCAGCACGGCAATGCCCAGCGGTTCGAGCAGCGCGCGCAGCAGCTGGACGTACGCCGCGCCAATGGTGGCGTGGGGCACATAGGCCGCATCGAGCGTGTCGAGCACCGACTGGTGCGCCGCCGACCCCGCGGCGGCGGCCAGCGCCTGTCGGGCCTCGCGGAGTTCGCCCAGCGGGACATCGGCCATGGCGACCCCCTCGGTGGCCGGTCCGGAAAGCGACACCGACAGCAAACCGCGGGCGGTCGCAAAGTGGGTGACGGCCGCTTCCGTCCAGTCGGCGTCATCACTGGCGGCCCAGAAGACCGGTGCCACGGGCATCCCCGTCGCTGCCTCCAACTCATCGGCGAGGGCGAGCGCCCCGAGCGCCTTGGTCCACGTGTACGTGGGTCCGCCAAAGAGTCCCGGCTGCTGCCCTGTCGTGATCACGACGCCCGATGCCGCCGCGCGGCTGAGGCGCTCCCCTGCCGCCCCCGTGGCGGCAAAGGCGGGAGCCAGCGGTGCCAACCAATCCCGTCCCTGGACACTGGCGCGCACGGCGTGCGCGCGGGCGCGCCAACCGTCGGCGCTCTCCGGGCGAGCCGCCAGCCACTCGCGGCCCGTTTCGGCGCGCTGCAGCGCCTGCGACAGCGCACTTCCGCCGAGCGGCACGGGCCGAATGAGCACGGCAGCGGTCTCGGCCGCAAGGGCCGTTTCGGAAGCCACGGGGCTGCTGGTCACGGACAGCTCATCGCGAGGGGGCACAGGGTGTGAACAACAGGGCCATCATTTGTGATATGGCTCGCCGCGCGCAATGGTGCCAGCACGATAGAGCTGCTCGGCCAGCACCAGGCGTGCAACCTCATGCGGAAGCGTCCACGGCGCCAGTGAGAGCCGCCGATTGGCCCGGCGACGCACGGCCTCGCCCAGTCCATGGGCCCCGCCTACCACGAAGCAGACGCGGCGGGCCGCGTCGCGCTGCTCCTGCAGCCAGCGGGCAAAGGGCTCGGACTCCATGGCCGCTCCCCCGGGATCGCAGGCGACCACGATGGCGTCACCGGGGAGGCGCTCCGCCTGACGCTCCCCTTCGCGGTCGCGAACCTGCTCGGCGGACAGACCGCGCCCTGGCTCCTCCTTGACCTCGACCACCTCGAGGGGCCAGTAGCGGGCGGCCCGCGTCTCGTAGTCACGAATGGCATCGGCCAGCCCCGCATGACGAGGCCGGCCGATGACCACCACCGACACGCGCACGGCGCGGGCCGGTCAGGCGTAGATGCCGCGCAGGCGGTGCACCGTCGCGACGCGGCTGATGGACAGCATGTACGCGGCGGTACGCATGTTGACCCGGTGCTGCTTGGAGAGCTGCAGCACGTCGGCAAAGCTGCGGGTCATGATGTCGCCCAACCGCTCGTTGACCACCGCCTCGCTCCAGAAGTAGCCCATGCGGTCCTGCACCCACTCGAAATAGGAGACCGTCACGCCGCCCGCGTTGGCGAGAATGTCGGGAATCACGAAGATCCCCTTCTCCTCGAGGATGGGATCGGCTGCCGCCGTCGTCGGCCCGTTGGCCCCCTCGCAGATCACCTTGGCGCGAATCCGCGGCGCGTTCTTCGTGGTGATGACGTTTTCGAGCGCCGCCGGTACGAGCACATCCACATCGAGTGTGAGCAGGTCGTCGGCGTCGATCGCGTCCCCCCCGGTGAACGCTTCGAGGGAGCGGTGCTGTTGCACGTGCCTGATGGCCGCATCGACCTCGATGCCCTGGGCGTTGTAGAAGGCACCCGCGCGATCACTGATGGCGACGATCCGTGCCCCCTGCTCCGCCATGAGCTTCGCGGCAATGGACCCGACGTTGCCGAAGCCCTGCACGGCCACCGTGGCGCCCTTGATGTCCATGCCGAGGTGCTGGAGCGCCTCCTTCGTCACCAGCATGCACCCGCGACCGGTGGCTTCCTTGCGCCCCAGCGACCCACCCATTTCCACGGGCTTGCCGGTCGTCACGGCATTCTCCGTGCGCCCGACGTGCATCGAGTAGGTATCCATGAGCCACGCCATGACGCGCTCGTTCGTGTTCACGTCGGGCGCCGGAACGTCGGTATCGGGACCGAGCAGCGAGATGATGCCCTTGGTGTAACGGCGGGTCACCCGCTCCAGTTCGCCCACGCTCATGGACAGCGGATCGCAGATGACGCCGCCCTTGGCGCCACCGAACGGCAAGTTCACCACGGCGCACTTCCAGGTCATCCAGGCGGCGAGCGCCTTCACTTCCTCGAGCGTGACGTTGAGATCGAAGCGTATGCCACCCTTGGCGGGGCCGCGGGAGGTGTTGTAGAGCACACGATAGCCCGTGAAGACTTCAACGTCCCCATTGTCGAGCATGACGGGGACGGACACGATGAGCTGCTTCTCGGGATTGCGGAGGATCTTGTAGATGCCGGGCTCGAGGTCGAGCAACTCGGCGGCACGGTCGAAGCGCGACATCATTGCTTCGAACGGATTCTCTTCGTTGAGGAACCGATCCTTGTCCGGACGAACGATGCTGTCCGTCGGCAGTCGCAGGAGGTCGATGGCCATTTCGCGGGGAGTTTGGTGTGCCGGCGTCAGCCGACGGTGGGAACCGTGGCGTCGCGCGCCGCCAGAACCCGGTCGCATTCGCGCTCCAGGACCTCGGCGCCTCGATCCACCACCAGTGTCTGGGAAACATACCAAAGCGGCGGCGCTTCGCGAGGCCAACGCGGCCCCAGCTTCACCGCGTCCTTGAGTGTGCAGAGCACCCCGTCGCCCCGGCGCGCCTCGTCCACCAGCCGCGCGATCTCGGCGTCACTGAACGCGTGATGATCCGGAAAGCGCACGTGTCGGACGAGCTGCATCCCGGTGGCGATGAGTTGGCGCTCGAACGCGTCCGGATCGGCAATGGCCGACGTGAGCAGCAGACGGCGATGGCGCAGCCAGCCGAGCGGCTCCGCGGTCTCCGCGTTTTCAGAAACGGGGATTGCGTCCGCGCCGGCAGATGGCACGCGCTGCACCGCCTGCGGCAGCAGGCGGACGATGGCGACGGCTGCCTGAGGCGCCTCCTCGCGAATCACCGCCTCAGCACGCGCCACGGCCTCATCAGCGGCCGCCTTCCGCGTCAGCACCACGGCGGTGGCGCGGCGCAGCGCCGACAGCCGCTCGCGATACGGTCCCGCCGGCAGCAGCCGCGCGGGCATACGGAAGCGATCCACGTTGACGAGGACGACATCAGCCACCCGATGCGCGCGGCGATGCTGGAACGCATCGTCCAGCACCGCGCAATCGGCGCCCTGCCGCTGCGCCTGGACCATGGCGTGTACCCGGTCCGCACCCACCACGACCGGTACGCGAGGCGTGAGCAGCTGGTGTACGCGCCACTCGTCGTCCCCGTACCCGCGCAGGATGATCACCGGTCGCGCGCCACGGGCCGCCAGCTGCCTCGCAAACCACGAGGCCACCGGCGTCTTGCCGGTTCCTCCCACCGTGACATTCCCGACCGACAGCGCCGGGAGTACGGCAGCGCCCGGCACGCCGTCGAACATCCGATTCCGCCGGGCAACGGCCGCTCCGAAGAGCGCGGACGCCGGAGCCAGCGTCGCGCGGGCGAGCGCCGCCAGAGTACTGGTGTCGTACCACACCCACTCCGCCACGGTGCGCCCATTCACGGCGCCGGCGCCTCGCCGCGCGGTGGTGCCGAGTTGACCTCGCCGCGGGCCAGGGCCTCGACCAAGGCGAGATCCTGCCGCATGTACTCGGCAAACTCCGACGCCCGCTCGGCAACGGCGCGGATGTCTTCGCCCTCAACGGCGCGGGGCGTCCCGTAGCGCACGGTCACCCGCGCAAACGGTTTGGGAATCTCGAAGCCATCCCAGCTGCCGAGTTGCCACTTGCGATCGACATATCCGGTAATCGTGACGAGCGGCACCTGTGCCCGACTCGCCAGCATCAGCGCCCCGGGGGCAAACGAATGCCGCGGCCCACGCGGACCGTCGGGAGTGAACGCCATGTCGGTACCACGGCGCACCACCTGCACGGACTCGAGCAGCGCGCGCGTCCCGCCACGGGAGCTGGAGCCGCGCACGCCGAACAGGCCGAAGAGCGCGATGATGCGCGCAATGATCTCGCCGTCGCGATGCTCACTCACGATCACCCCGGTGGGCGCCTTGTGCGCCCACAGGAGTGGCAGCAGCTGTCCGTGCCAGAGGACATACACCACGGGTGCCTCTCCGGCTGCGCGGGCGAGGAGCCACTCGCGTCCGTGTACCCGAACGCGCCACGTGGCGCCGAGCAGACGCAGCAGCCATCCGCCCAGTACAATGGCAGCGCGCGTACGCCAGTCGAGTGCGGCAGCGCGACGTTCGGCAGCCGGCGCCGCCGGTGGGGTGCTCATGCGGCCAGCAGCTGCGCGATCATCTCGGCTACCCGGCGCGAGGCCCCCGGCGTTCCCAATCGCGCACGGACTTCGGCGAGTCCTGCCAGCGCCGCAGTGCGTGCGGGCGATTCCTCCTCGAGCAGCGGCAGCAGGGCGGCGGCAACACGCTCCGGAACGAATCGCTCCTGAACGAACTCGGGCGAGACCTCCCGCTCGGCCACGACGTTCACCAGGCCGATATGGGGAATCTTCACCACCCGTTTCGCAATCGCGTAGGTGATTCCGCTCGTGCGATACCCGATCACGTGCGGCAGCCCGGCCACGGCGGCTTCCAGCGTGTTGGTGCCACTCTTGAGCAGCCCTGCGGTGGCCGCGCGCTGCACCACGAACGAGGCGCCCTGCACCAGCGGAAACGGACAGTCGGCGGCATTGATCGACACCGTGGGGGCCACCCCCACGACCACCTGCACCTCAGGTCGGCGACGCTGTACGGCCCGCGCGGCGGCCACGAAGAGATCGAGGTGCCGCGCGATCTCCGCGCGACGGCTCCCCGGGAACAGGGCAAGCACCGGCCGGTCTCCATCGAGCCCAAGCTCGGCCCGCGCGTCCATCATGGACGGCAGGGCCTGCGCACGATCGAGGAGTGGGTGCCCCACGAACGTGGCGTCCACCCCATGCTGCTGCAGCAGCGCTTCCTCGAAGGGAAGGATCGACGCGGCCTTGGTCACCAGTCGCGCGATCTTCGGCAGGCGGTTGGCCCCCCACGCCCACACCTGTGGCGTGATGTAGTAGAGCACCGGAATTCCCGCCGCGCGGGCCGCCTCGGCCACCTTGAGATTGAACCCGGGATAATCGAGCAGCACCACCAGCCCGACCCGTCCGCTTGCCATGCGCGCGCGCAGCCGCCGCAGGAGGGCCCAGTGCCGCGGGATATGCTGCAGCACTTCCACGAACCCCATCACGGCGAGCCGCTCGACGTCCTCGATGATCTCCACCCCGGCGCGTCGCATGTGCCCGCCCCCCACGCCAACGAGTGGCACGGCCGGTGCCACCTGGCGCAGCACCTCGGCCACCTTGCCTGCGTGCAGATCGCCGGACGCTTCGCCGACGACGAACAGCACCTCACGCACGCGCTGCCCCTTCATGGGCCGCAGCGGCGGAAACCGCCGCCTCGTCGGCCCGCATTTTCGCGTGGGCCTGTTCGATGGCCGACACGATACGGAGCGCCGCTTCGAGTGCCTCGCGCCCTTCCGCGCCGGTGACCGCCACCGGATTGCGTCCCGCAATGGCGCCGAGAAACTGTGACAGCTCCAGCACCAGCGGTTCCCCCTCAGGCGCCTCCAGCACCACACGTTCGACGAATTCCTCCAGCGCGCGCGGAGCACGGGCAAGCTGCATGGGATCGAAGTCGCCCCGAAGACGGAAGAACTCGCCTGTCCCGGCCGCCAGGTCGAGCGACAGATAGCCGCTTCGCTGGAAGATGCGCAGCTTGCGCAGCCGCTCCCGCGACACGCGACTGGCGGTGATGTTCGCCACCGCGCCGTTGGCGAAGGTAAGCCGCGCATTGGCGATGTCGAGCTGCGGTGTCAGCACCGGAACGCCCATGGCCTGCACATCGGTTACCGGCGATCCGACCAGCGTATGCACAAGATCCAGGTCGTGGATCATGAGATCCAGCACCACCGCCACATCCGACCCGCGCGGGTTGAACGGGGCGAGACGGTCGCTCTCGATGAAGCGCGGGCCGTCGATGAAGGGCATGGCCGCGCGCACCGCCCGATTGAAGCGCTCGACGTGACCGACCTGCAGCATGACCCCCGCGCGCTCCGCCTGCTGCAGGAGGTCGTCGGCTTCAGCCAGGGTGACCGTGAACGGCTTCTCCACGAACACATGCTTGCCACGGGACAGCGCGACCGATGCCACGGCGTGATGCGCCGTGGTGGGCACGACGATGGAGACGGCCTCGACGTCGTCGAGCAGCCGGTCGAGCGACGGATACGCCGTGACGTGATACTGCGCGGCCACCTGCGCGGCCCGTGCGGGATTCTCGTCGACAAAGCCGGCGAACCGATCGCCACACAGGTCACGCAGGATGCGAACATGATGCACTCCCAGTCCGCCCGCCCCGACCACGCCTACGCGCGGTGCGCTGGCACGGCTGAACCACTGCTGGTCGGCAAGCCCCGTCATGCGATGCTCCGGAAGGTCACGAACTCAGAAGCCGACGCCACGCTGGCTCGCTTCGATGAATTCGAGGAAGTGCTGCACCTCGGGAATGAGATCCAGCTCGCCGCGGGCCTTCTCCACTCCCTGCGACAGGTTGAGGTCGGAACGGAAGCAATGGCGATAGGCCTTCTTGAGCTCGCGCACCACCGGTTCGTCAAAACCGCTGCGCTGCAGACCCACCGAGTTGAGACCGAACAGCTTGATGGGGTTGCCGACGGCGCGCACGTAGGGCGGGACGTCCTGCGCGACGCGGGAGCAGCCGCCGATGAACGCGTGTCGCCCGATGCGCGCAAACTGATGCACCGCGCACAAGCCGGAAATGATCGCGCGATCCTCGACCTGCACATGGCCCGCGAGCTGCGTGCCATTCGAGATGATGATGTGATCGCCCAGCTGGCAGTCATGCGCCAGATGGACGTAGCTCATGAGAAAGCAGTGCTTCCCCACGCGGGTGGTGATGGAGTGCGCGGTGCCGCGGTTGATCGTGGCATACTCGCGCACGGTGGTGTCGTCACCGATCTCGACCCACGTTTCTTCTCCGCGGAACTTGAGGTCCTGGGGATCTCCGCCCAGCACGGCGCCCACGCCGATCACGACGCGTTCGCCCAGTGTCACATTGCGTTCGAGCGTGGCGCGCGCGCCCACGCGCGACCCGGTGCCAATGGTGCAATGCGGCCCCACGATGGCCCACGGGCCGATCTCGACATCCACGCCGATCTGCGCCGTCGGATCGATGAGCGCACTCGGATGGATGCGGGTCCCTCCGATCGTCTCCGGTACGGTGCTCATCGATCGCGAACCATGGCCGCCATATCCGCTTCGGTCACGACCTGCCCATCGACGTAGGCCGTGCCCTTCATCTTGCACATCGTGCCACGCATCTGCATGACCTCGAGCTCGAGGCGCAGCTGATCCCCGGGCTTCACGGGGCGACGGAACTTCACGTTGTCGAGCGACAGGAAGTACACCACCTTCGACGAGGGGTCCTCGATGGTGCGCATGAGCAGCATGCCTCCCACCTGGGCCATCGCCTCGATGATGAGGACACCCGGCATGATGGGATGCCCCGGAAAGTGCCCCTGAAAGAACGGCTCGTTGATGGTGACGTTCTTGAGGCCCACGATGCGCTTGCCTTCTTCCAGCTCGAGGATGCGATCGACGAGCAGGAACGGGTAGCGATGCGGCAGGACCTGCAAAATGTCTTCGACGGTGTACACGGACGGTTCCCGGGTGGCGTGTTGAACGAGCGCTCGCACCAACGCCACCGTGCCGCGGTGGCTGGGCTTGTGAGCAACGATGCGGGCGCGCACGCGTGCGCCCGCCAGGACGAGGTCCCCGACACAGTCGAGGGCCTTGTGCCGAACGAATTCGTCCGGCCAGCGCAGGGCCGTGTCCACCAGCCCGTTGGCGTCCAGCACGATCGCATTGGCCGTGGACGCCCCCTGAATGAGTCCCTTCGCCCGCAACGCCTCGACTTCGTGCATGAAGCCGAAGGTGCGCGCCCCCGACAGCGCTTCGCGAAAGGTGGCCGGCGTGACCATGTACGTGCCCCGCTGCGCACCGATGAGCGGATGCGGGAAGTCGATGGAGACATCGAGCGACAACCCGAAGCAGGGATGCGCCTCGTACACGCTCTCCCCGTCGACCACGCGAATGCTCTTGCGCAGCACGAGCCAATCCGGGCGCCCCTCGGTGAGGACCAGCCCGGCGCCAGTGAGAGCCTCAAGGAACGGCGTGGCGCTGCCGTCCATGATGGGAGGCTCCGGGCCATCCATCTCGATGATCAGATCATCAATGGCCAGACCGCCGACGGCGGCCAGCACGTGTTCCACGGTGTGCAGCGCCGCCTCTCCCTCACCCAGCTGGGTCCGGCGTTCCGCTTCCACGGCCATATCGACGCGCGCCGGAATGGGGGCACTCCCCGGCAGGTCGGCACGGTGGAACACGATTCCCGCGCCAGACGCGGCCGGCCTGAACACCAGCCGGCACGGCCGGCCAAGGTGCAGCCCCACGCCCTCCACGCTGGCCTCCGCGCCGATCGTGCGACGCCCGAGACGTCCGGCGTTCACCCCGCCTGTGGCACCGCTCGCGGCACCCAACGGCGCGACCGGCGATGCCGCATCCGCCACCGGGGCGTTCGATCCAGCGCGCGCAATCATGGGCCCGCTCCTTCAACCGAGGCGTCCGTGCGACCGAGCAACCGCTCGAGCGGCTTCACGAGGCGCGCCAGGCGCACCAGTGCCGCCTGCGTCCGCAGCTGTTCCTTGTGCGGACGCGCCGGATAGCCCGACCAGACCTCCCCAGCGGGCACATCCCCGAACACCCCCGACTGCGCCGCAACGGAGGCCTTGACGCCGACCGTCAGATGTCCGCCAAGCCCCGCCTGCCCGCCAACCTGCGCACCATCTTCAATGCGCGTCGACCCGGCGAGACCGGCCTGCGACGCAATGAAGCAGAAGCGTCCGATGCGCACGTTGTGCCCGATCTGGACCAGGTTGTCGATCTTCGTACCGGCGCCGATGACCGTATCGTCGACGCTCCCGCGGTCGACACAGCTGTTGGCCCCCACCTCGACGTCGTGCTCGAGCACGCAGCGTCCCACGTGGGGAATGCGCACCACGCCGGTGGGTCGCGGTACGAAACCGAATCCTTCGCGACCCACCTGCGCACCGGCATGCAGTACCACGCGGTCGCCAAGCTCGGTGAAGGGATAGACCACGGCGTGCGGATGCAAGCGCACGTCGGCGCCCAGCGAACTCCCCGCCCCCACCGTGGCCCCCGCGCCAATCCAGCACCGATCGCCAAGCACCACGCCGTCGCCAACGACGGCATGGGCATCGACGGTCACCCCTGCTCCCATGCGCACCGTGGGCGCAATGACCGCGGTCGGGTGCACCCCGGCGGCACGCGGTTCGGTTCGCTGGAAGTGCCCGAGCAGCCCGAGCAGCGCATCCATGGGGCGCTCCACGACGATGCGAGTGGCAGGGCGACCAGGCTGGTCAGCCATCTCGAGTGCCACCAGTACCACGCCCGCGCGCGACTCCGCGAACCAGCCGCCGTACCGGCGATGCGACAGGATGCTCAGATCGTGCGGACCGGCCCGGTCGAGCGGCGCGACGCCGCGCACGAGCACGGTCGGGTCGCCGACGAGGCGTCCACCCACCTGTGCCGCAACGTCAGCGGCGGTGATGGGCGTCTGCCCATCACCGCCGCCAGTCTGCGGAGCGTGCGTCTCGCCGCTCACGCGGCGCTTACTCCGTGGGCGGCTTCTTCGTGATGCCAGCCGGGGCCGACGTCGGGCCGGCCGCTGGCGCCGGCTTGGCCGGTGCGGCGCGGGGGGCCGCCAACCGCATCTTGGCGAGCACGCGGTCGGTGATGTCCAGATTCTTGTCCGCCGACACGATGAACGCACCGGCCGCCACGTCGAAAATGAAGGCGTAGCCGCCGTCCATGCGCACGTCGTCGAGCACCTTGCGCAAGTTTTCCATGATGGGCTGCATCAGCTCTTCCTGACGCTCCTGCGCCTGCGACTGGAGCTTCTGGGCCTCGGCGCCCCACTTCTGCTCCTTCTCACGCAGCGTCTTGAGGCGCGCCTCCTTGGCCGCCCCCTGCAGCGTCGGCTCTTCCTTGGCCCACGCCTCGTTCATCGCGGAAAGCGAGTCCTGCAGCTTGGCCAGCTGCGTACGGACGCCCGTCATTTCCTTTTCGAACGACGCCTCGGCTTCGGCACGCCCCGGGGCATTCTGGAGCAGCGCCTGCGAGTTGACGAACGCAAACTTCTGAGCCGCCTGCGCCGTGGCCAGCGAAGGCACGGCAGCAACGAGAGCAATGGCACCGACAAACGAGAGCACGCGCATGGTGATGTCCTGTGTTAGAAGAGCTGACCGAGACGGAAGTGGAACTGCCACCGCGGATCCGGCCGGAGCCGCTGCGTGACGACGTCCACCGCCTGCCGGTCAAAGCCGTACGCCAAATCCAGCCCGAGTGGACCGAGTGGCGTAACAGTAGATACCCCAAATCCAGCTGAACGGTAGAGGCGGGTCGGGTTGATCTGTCGGGCGGAGGCCCAGTTGTTCCCGGCGTCCGCGAAGACGTTGAAGTAGAACATCTGGTTGAACCGGAGCCCGATTTCTCCGGTCAGGGTCATGAACGCGTTACCGAACGAGGCCGGGTCCGACCGGAACTGGTCGGTGCCCGGATTGAAGCCCTGCGGCGTGATGGAGAATTCGGGGTACCCGCGGAGCGATTGCCCGAACATCACGCCCCCCACGGCGAATTGCTGCTGGAAGAAGAACGGGCCCGAGTTGCCGAAGAGCGCGCCGCTGCGCGCGGTGAGCCCCATCGTCAGCTTGATCGGCTGCGACCCCGGGTTGCTGCCGCCGAACTGCCCCAGCAGGGCATACCCCCGCATTTCCGTGGTGAGCCGCTGGAAGTTGACGGTCCCGCCAAAGGGTCCGCCGCTCAGGTCCAGTTGCAACGAGCGCAGCGACCCCTGGGTGGCGAAGGGCATGTCCACGCGGGTGTCGTACTGATACTCGAGTCCCACGTTGGAGCGCAGGCAGTTCCGTGAGCAACTGCCCACCAGGGTGCCCGACGTGAACGTCGCATTCTCGACGTTGTACGACACCGCGACCGTGGAGAAGTACGACCACGGCGTGGGGAGGCCGAGCCGGAACTGGGAGCCGGTCCGGATGTTCTGGCCGAGATTGCCGACAATGAAGCGCGACTGGGTCCGGTAGGCGCTGAGGGCGCCCGACAGACGCGTGCCCTTGAGGGCCGGGTCGGTGTAAGTGGCGGTGAAGTCGTTGAAGAATCGTCCGTACTGCCAGTTGAGGCGCCCCGACTTGCACAGGCCGAAGAGATTGGGCTGCTCAAGGCCGATGAAGCCACCGAACCCCACGCCCCCCTGGCCCATGGAGGCGCCGAAGTTCACCGACCCGGTGCGCTTCTCCTTCACGCGGAACACGATGTCCACGTCCCCCTGCTCGTTGATCGGACGATAGTCCGGAAACGGCATGGGCTGCTCGAAGAAGTTCATGTTGCCGATGCTCTGGTAGCTCCGAATCAGCGCCTGCTGATTGAACGGCCCGCCGGGCACCAGGAAGATCTGTCGGCGGATGCAGTCATCGGCGGTGAAGTCGTTGCCGACGATCTCGATGCGATTGACGATGGCCGGATTCTTTTCGTCGATTTCCCAGCGCAGGTTGGCGGTGGGCACCGAATCGTTGCCTTCGTAGCGACGCTCCACGACGGGGCGGACACTGGCGTACAGGTAGCCGTTGTCGCGGTACGCGCTGTTCACCTTCTCGAGCGCCGCGTCCCACTTGGCCTGATCGAACACCCCGCGCGGGGCTTCCGGCTGACGGAAGATGAGTCCCATGGCGCGCTGCGTGAGCGTCTTGGTCTCGTTGCCGTCGAAGGGGTAGAACTTGCGCAGATCCTCGGTGTTGAAGCGCCGGTTGCCGGCAATCTCGAAACTGCCGACCCGGAACTGCGGCCCCTCGTCGACGGTGATCTGGACGAGCCCCTTCCCCCTGTCGCGGTCCACCACCAGCGTGTCCTTGGTGATGCGCGCGTCCACATGCCCGAGCCGGGCATAGAGCGCAGGAATGCGCTCGCCCAGGTCGCCGACGTACTTGTCGTCGTCGTACTCGCCCTTCTTGAAGAAGAAGAATCCTTCGGGCTTGGTCTTCATCGCCCCCACGATCGTCTTCTCGCGCACCGAGCGGTTGCCGAGGATGTCGATGGCCGAGATGGCCAGCCGACGCCCTTCGTCGATGGTGTAGGCAATGGCAATGCGCCCATCGCTCATGGCGGTGGAATCGATCGTGACCTGCGCGAGATAGTAGCCGGCATTCTCGTACACCGAGTCGATCTTGGCCTTCGCGCGCGCCACCTGCAGCGGGTCGATGGGCCGGCCGATGAGCAGATCGACCTTGTCCCTGATGGATCGCTCCGAGATGGCCTTGGGCCCGGTCACCGTAATGTCCCCGAGAATGAGCCGCTCCCGCACCTGCACCACCGTCAGCACCTGTCCCGGCACCGACTCCAGATCGCAGAGGATCTGCACGTCGTCGAACTCGCCCATGGCGTAGAGGGCCTTGAGCGTGCGCTGCAGCGTGGGGAAGTTGAGCGTCGCCCCCTTCGCGATCCCCGCCTCCGTGCGAATACGCGCCTCGCTCACGCGCGCATGGCCCCGCACCGCGAGCGAATCGGTGGTCGTGCAGCGCCCGGCCACCTCCTGCGCCGACAGCGACGCGGGCGCCGCCGCTGTGAGCATGGCGGCAGCCAGCACGCCGACGCGCAGGGGCATCGCACCGGCGGCACGCACGAACGCCCCCAGGCGCGCAGCCAGTGGGCGCGCTGCCGTAGGGACGGGAAACAGGGAAACGCGTTTCAGCATAGCCTCGAAATATACACGGGTGCGCGGGAAGGGCCGAGTCCTCGGGCGCGGATTCTCCCCCCCGGCAAAAACGGCCGGATCCCGCAGGGGACCCGGCCGTTTGACACGCGCGGTACGACCAACCGTTGCCCGCAGCCGCCGATCAGCTGGCCTGCGGGGTGGCCGAGAGCACGCGGAACTCGAGCTTCTCCTTCTCGGTGGTCGAAACGGCCACCTCGATCTCGTCGCCACGGGAGAACTCGCCCATGAGCAGCTTCTCAGAGAGCGGGTCCTCGACATAGCGCTGGATGGCCCGCTTGAGCGGCCGGGCGCCAAAGTGCTCATCGTGCCCGTGGTTCACCAGGAACTCGGTGGCTTCCGACGTGAGCTTGATGGTGATTTCCTCTTCCGACAGCCGCTTCTGGACGTCGGCGAAGAGGATGGACACGATCTGCGAGATGTGCTCCTTGCCCAGCGGATGGAACACGATCACGTCGTCGAGACGGTTGAGGAACTCGGGGTTGAACACGCGCCCCATCTCCTCCTTCACCTTGTCGGCGATGCGCTCGAAATCCCCGCGCGCATCGTTCGTGGCAAAGCCCAGCGACTTGCCGCGCGTGATGTCCTTGGCGCCCACGTTGGACGTCATGATCACCACGGTGTTCTTGAAGTCGATGACCCGTCCGTAGTTGTCGGTAAGGTGCCCTTCATCGAGCACCTGCAGCAGGATGTTGAACACGTCCGGGTGCGCCTTCTCGATCTCGTCGAGCAGGATGACGCTGTACGGCTTGCGGCGCACCGCCTTGGTGAGTGTGCCCGAATCCTCGTACCCGACGTAGCCCGGCGGCGCACCGATGAGGCGCGACACGGAGAACTTCTCCATGTACTCGCTCATGTCGACGCGAATGAGGGCCGACGCATCGGCAAACATGAACTTGGCCAGCGAGCGGGCGAGCTCGGTCTTGCCGACGCCGGTGGGACCGGAGAAGATGAACGAGCCGATGGGGCGACGCGGATCCTTGAGCCCGGCACGGCTGCGCCGGATGGAGCGGGCCAGCGCCTTGATGGCTTCGTCCTGCCCCACGACGCTGGTGTGCAACTCGTCTTCCATGCGCAGCAGGCGCGACGTTTCGGCCTCCTGCAGCCTGGTCACCGGAATGCCGGTCCACCGGCTCACGATGAACGAGATCTCCTCTTCGCCCAGCGTGGGACGGAACGACTGGCGCCGCTGCTCCCACTCTTCCTGCTTGCGCCGGATCTCGCCCTGCAGCTCGCGCTCGTTGTCGCGCAGCGAGGCCGCCCGTTCGAAGTTCTGGTCGCGGACCGCCGCTTCCTTCTCGAGGTTGATCTTTTCGAGCTGTTCCTTGAGGTCGGCCACCTCCGCCGGCGGCACCTGGGCCGCCAGACGGGCGCGGGCACCGGCTTCGTCGATCACGTCGATCGCCTTGTCCGGGAGGAAGCGGTCCGTGATGTAGCGCTCCGAGAGCTTCGCGGCCGCCAGCAGCGTCTCGTCGGGGATGTTCACCCGGTGGTGATCCTCGTACTTCTTGCGGAGCCCCTGCAGGATCTGCACGGTCTCGTCGATCGACGGCGGGTCGACCACCACCGTCTGGAAGCGACGCTCGAGGGCCCCGTCCTTCTCGATGTACTTGCGGTACTCGTTCAGGGTGGACGCTCCCACGCACTGCAGCTCACCGCGCGCGAGCGCCGGCTTGAGCATGTTGCTGGCATCGATCGCGCCTTCGGCCGCGCCTGCCCCCACGAGCGTGTGCAGCTCGTCGATGAACAGAATGACCTGCTTGTTCTGCGCGATTTCGTTCATGACCGCCTTGAGGCGCTCTTCGAACTGCCCACGGTACTTCGTGCCGGCAATCACGGCCGCCATGTCGAGCGACAGCACGCGGTTCTCGCGCAGGTTCTCCGGGCACTCGCCATTGGCGATCAGCTGGGCCAGCCCTTCAACGATCGCGGTCTTGCCCACACCGGGTTCGCCGATGAGCACGGGATTGTTCTTCTTGCGACGCGACAGCACTTCCATGACGCGCTCGATCTCCTTGGCGCGCCCGATGGTGGGGTCGAGCTGTCCTTCGGCCGCGAGCTGCGTGAGATCGCGGCAGAAATGATCCAGCGCCGGGGTCTTGGACTTCTTTTCCCCCTTCGCCTGGCCCGCCGACGGCGGCGCGCCCGTACTGGCCTTCTCCGGCGCCGCCTGCTGCCCGCCCGGTGGCAACTCCGTCCCCAGCAGGCGCAGCGTTTCCGCGCGCGCCGCCTCGAGGTTGACCCCCGCATCGGTCAGCACCTGGGCGGCGATCCCCTTTTCTTCCCGAAGCAGCCCCAACAGCAGATGCTCCGTCCCGACATAGCTGTGGTTGAGGTCGCGCGCTTCGGCCATGGCCAGTTCCAGCACCTTCTTGGCGCGCGACGTGTACGGCAGGTCGGGGCCGGTGGCCTGTGCCGCCTTCCCCTTCTTGACCGTGTCCTCAATCTTCTGGGTCACGTCGTCGAGGTCGACGTTGAGGTTTTGCAGCACCGCCGCCGCAACGCCCTCACCCTCACGGATGAGCCCGAGCAGAATGTGCTCCGTGCCCACATACTCGTGGTGCAGGCGTGCTGCCTCCTCGCGTGCCATCGCAAGGACCTTCCGCACCCGCTCGGTGAAGTTGTAGCCGTTCATCGCACCCTCAGGGTCGTTGAGAAGCGGATCATTCGACGCCGCCGCCTTCGCTCACCAATACCTGACGCACGTATCGCGCGCGCGCCACGTTGGTCTCGCTATCCGTCAGCCCCCGTCCCTCGAGATGAGCGAGGTGAGCCGACTGGGCAAAGATCAGGAGCTTGTTGAGTGTGTATACACTGAGCCCGGTGATCAGTTTCAGGCCGACCGCCAGACGAACGCCACTCAGGTAGTTCATCGCCTCGTCGAACGTGAGGCTGCGCGCGTACCGCAACGTCCCGTACGCCCGCCACAGCTTGTCCTCGATAATATAGCCCGCGTCCCGAACCAGCACACGCCGCGCCTCTTCCTCGCGCTCGATCACATGCCGGACCACGCGGACCAACAGATCCTGCAACTCCTCCTCGGACCGGCCAAGCGTCGTCTGGTTCGACAACTGGAAGAAATTGCCGACGACTTCGCTCCCTTCGCCATACAGGCCACGGTAGGTGAGTCCCATCTGCTGAAGACCGGCCAGCACCTTGCCGATCTCCTTCGTGAGCACCAACCCCGGCAGATGGATCAACACCGATGCCCGCAAGCCGGTGCCCGCATTCGTGGGACAGGCGGTCAGGAAGCCGAACTCCCGATGGAAGGCGTAGGGCACCTGCGCGCCCAGCTCCCGGTCGAGACGACTGACCCCCTCGAACGCCTGGGGCACGGCGAAGCCGCTGCGCAGGGCCTGCAGCCGCAGATGGTCTTCCTCGTTCACGAGCAGGCCGACCGACTCCCCAACGAAGACCGCCGCCCCGCCCCGCACCGGATGCTGGGCGTCGAGTCCCGCCAGCTCCTTGCTGACCAGGTGCCGCTCGTGCAGCAGTTGCCGGTCCACCAGCGGCAGGTCGTCGAGCCGCAGCAGGAGGCTCCCACTGAGCGCCGGTACCGCACCCAGGGCGTCGCGGACCTGCGCCAGCATGCGCAGACGCTCCCCCTCCCGTGCCCGCCCGGTGAACGCATACCCCGACACGTTGCGCGCCAGCCGGATGCGGGTGGAGATCACCACGTCGCTGTGCGGTCCCGACGCGTCGAGCCAGCGCACGCCACCGTCCGGCAGCAGCGACAGATCGAGTCCCGGCCGGGGCGCCGTCATGTCGTGGTCCTCATACCGACTCCGTGTCGAGCGCCTTGATGCGATCACGCAACTCGGCCGCCACCTCGAACTGCTCGTTCGCGATGGCGCGCCGCAAACGGTCGCGCAGATCGTGCAGCGTATCGGGCTTGTCGACCATATGGGCCACTGGCGTTTCGTAGCGCTGCCCCACATGCCGCGAGCTGCCGTGCAGGCGCCGCAACAGCTCGCGCAGGCTGCGCTCCATGGCGTCGTAGCAGTGGGGGCACCCCAGACGCCCGGTCGCGCGAAAGTCCCGCGCCGTTGCCCCACAGAACGCGCAGGCGGCCGCGTCTTCGCTCGTGCTCGCCGCCTGCTGCTGGACCGCCTGCAGAATGTCCCCCAGCGGATGCTGCGGAACGGAGAGGGTCGTTTCCACCCCCTTGGCTGCCGCGCACTTCTCGCACAGGTGCAGCTGCGTGACCGCGTTGTCCACGATCCGTGTCAGGTGCACGACCGCATCCCGTTCCTTGCAGTTGTCGCACAGCATCAGCCACCCCCGTGAACGTCCGACTGCACCAACCGACCTCCTCCCAACGATAGAACCCGGTCGGCCCGCGATGCCAGGGACTGGTTGTGGGTGACGACCACCAACCCCAGCGACTGATCACGGGCCAGCTCGGCGAACAGATCGTGCAGCGCCTCCGCGTTGTACCGATCCAGATTGCCACTCGGCTCGTCGGCCAGCAGGACCGACGGCCGTGCCGCAAGGGCCCGCGCCACGGCCGTACGTTGCTGCTCGCCGCCGGACAGCGCGCCCGGACGATGATGCAGCCGCGACGCCAGGCCGACGCGCTCGAGCAGGACGCCCGCCCGCTCGCGGGCCGATGCCAGCGTCTCGCCGGCGATACGCAGCGGCATCATGACGTTCTCGAGCGCCGAGAACTCCCGCAGCAGGTGATGGAACTGAAACACGAACCCGACGGTGCGGTTCCTGAGCGCATCCAGCGTTCCCTCCGTCAGCCCCTCCACCGCCTGCCCCGCCAACCGGATGCGTCCCGCCGAGGGCCGTTCCAGCGCCCCCAGGACGTGCAGGAGGGTGCTCTTGCCGGCGCCGCTCTCCCCCACAATGGCCACCATTTCCCCGCGCCGCACGGCGATGGAGACGTGGTCGAGCACGCGGATGATGCCGCCGTCCCCGCCCCGATACTCCTTGACCAGCCCCTCCCCCTCGAGAACCGGCTCGCCGGGCCGGGGCGCCGGCGCGGTCACGGGCGTGACGCCCGCCGCCTGCAGCGTTGCACCGCCCCCCTCGACCGTGTCATTCATGCCGGATTGCCTCGACCGGGTAGAGATTCGCCGCCTGCTTCGCCGGATACAACGTGGCGAGCGCAGCGATGGCGACGCTGGCCACCACGATCATCACCACGTCGAGCGGCTGGATGGCCACCGGCAGGTGATCGATGAAGTACACGCTCGGGTCGAGCGCGATGAGGCGATACCTCTCGAGGAGCACGGCCACCACGAGACCAAGCACCAGCCCGCCAAGCGTGCCGACGGCGCCCACGACGGTGCCCTGATAGAGAAAGATGCGCCGGATGGAGGCGGCCGGCATCCCCATGGCGCGCAGAATGCCGATTTCCCGCGTCTTGTCGGCCACGACCATGGTGAGCGTGCTCACGATGTTGAACGCGGCCACCACCACGATGAGCAGCAGGATCACCCCCATGCCAAGCTTCTCGAGCTTGAGCGCCTGAAAGAGCGAGCGGTTCTGCTCCTGCCAATCCATGGTGCGCACGGACGACTCGAGCTGGCTCCGGAGCGAATCGGCCACCAGGGGCGCCTGCCACCGGTCCCTGGCCCGCACCTCGAGCCCCGTGACGTCGGTGCCGTATCCCGCGAAGCGCTGGGCCGCCTCGAGTGACAGATACAGATACGCGTCATCGTACTCGTACATCCCCGTCTCGAAGACGCCGGAGACGACGACGCTGTCCGCCCGGGGGACGAGCGCTCCGGTGGCGGCGTTCATGTCGAGGCCGGCGGCCCCGAGCAACACCACCGTATCGCCGGGAAAGGCGTTCAACTTGGAAGCCAGCAACTTGCCCAGCACCGCCCCGGGAAGTGCCACGCTGTCGCGGGCGAACGTGAAGTCGCCAAGAATGGCGTGCTGGCGAATGGTGGTCACCCGGTCACCGGCGCGCCCCGTGGGTACGATCCCCACCACCTGGGTGCCCACCATGTAGCCACCCAGGTTGCGCACCAATCCCTGTGTCTGGACGAAAGGCGCCGCTTCCATCACCCCCGGCACGCGCTGCACGCGCGTGAGGATCTCCGCCCAGTTCGGCATGCGCATGTCCGACCCGTACGGCAACACGCGCACGTCGGGGCTGCCCACGAGGATCTTCTCGCGCAAGTCACGCTGCAGTCCGTTCATGACGCCCATGATGACGATGAGCGCGCTCACGCCCACCAGCACGCCGCCAATGGCGATCACGCTGATGAGCGACAGCAGCCGGGAGCCACGGCGGCTCCGCAGATACCGCCAGGCGATGG
>Ga0315899_10001500_pt1 | contig 26595 bp, 25 predicted proteins | sample LakEriMetagenome_2_FD_203518 | JGI IMG/M metagenome (GOLD analysis project Ga0315899, IMG submission 203518) | Freshwater fungal communities from buoy surface, Lake Erie, Ohio, United States - Buoy 4 MA112 | ecosystem: Environmental > Aquatic > Freshwater > Lake | place: USA: Lake Erie, Ohio... | reverse complement strand
CTTCTTTGGGCATCAAAATTCCCCTTTCCATGTGGTTCACCTTGGGTGGCTGGGGCATTCAAGCGCAAGGCCTCGTTGGCTGCGCGTGGGCTACTTTGGTCGTTAACACTTGGCTCATGTTGATGGGTCTTTATTTTTTGCGCTACCAAAAGGTTTATCAAGAATTCAAACTATGGGAGCCGTTGGAAGCGCCCGACTGGAAAATGATCCGCGCGTTTTTGCGCTTGGGCGTACCTGCAGCATTGTCTGTGATGGTGGAAGTCACTGCCTTCGCCATGATGGCGCTGTTCATCTCTAGGCAAGGGGTGATCGCATCAGCCAGTCACCAAATTGCATCTAGCATTGCAACTTTGCTGTACATGGTGCCATTGTCACTTGGGATCGCTTGCAGTGCTAGGGTTGGCTATTGGATTGGTGCCAACAAACCACTTCATGCAGAAAAAGCAGCCCATACGGGGTTGAAGTTAACTTTGGTACTGGCCTTGCTGCTGAGCTGCGCGTTGGCTTTTGGCAAGGATCCTTTAGCAAGCTTATTTTCAACTGATGCCGCGGTCATCTTGGCTGCAAGTTCAGTGCTGGGATGGGTTGCGCTTAACCATGTGGTCGACGCCCTTCAAGCTGTGTGTGCATTCATATTGAGGTGTTACAGAATGACACTTCTGCCCTTGTTCATTTACAGCATCATGTTGTGGGGTGTTGGTCTTTGGGGTGCTTATGTTTGGGCGTATCATGGAATCGGCCCTTTGAACAGCCGTCCTGAGGTCAGTACTTTTTGGGCTGCCAGCAGTTTTGCATTGAGCATTGTGAGTTTGGCTTTTGTTGCACTTGTTCTGTGGATTGCCAAACAGCGCAGAACATAATTTCAAAATTTCTTTTTCAAACTAGGAACATCATGATTCTTGAACTAGCAGACATTCGCATCAAAGCGGGCCAAGAGGCTGAGTTTAAAGAGGCCATTGCCCGAGGACTTCAGACCGTTGCCTCTAAGGCCAATGGCTTCCAAGGGGCGAAGGTCAATCAAGGGATTGAAAGCCCTGACCGATTTGTTTTGCAAATTTTCTGGGACACCCTGGAAGATCACACCATCGGTTTTAGAGAGTCACCGTTATTCACCGAGTGGCGTGCCATCGTGGGTCCTTTCTTTGCGGCGCCGCCAGTGGTTGAACATTTTGTGCTGACTTACAAAAGCTAACTGGCATCTGCCCAATTCAAGGAGCCTCTAATTCATGACCTGCCACCAACTTGGATAGCAATACCATCAGTTGCTGCGATTCTTCTTGGCTGAGGGGCTTAAGTAAATTTGCTTGAACACGCTCCACGGCTGTTTTCATTTGCAGTGTAGCTGCATGACCCGACGGGGTTAACCACAACAGCTTTCTTCGACGATCGATTGGATGCGGTTCTCGCTTGATCCATCCTTTGGTTTCCAAGCGTCCTATGACAGAACCAGATGTCGCAGCATCAAAGGCAACTCGTCCTGCCAAAGTGATTTGATCAATGCCAGGGATGTCCATCACGGCATTCAAAATGGCAAATTGAACGGGTGTGACATCCTCTTTCGCCAATTCGGCCATGAACAAAGCCACCGCAATTTGCTGGGCTCGGCGAACCAAATGGCCTGGCGCCTTCTCAAAATCAAAACTCTTGTTCATAGGACTATCATCAAAGGTTTGTGACAGATTCGTCAATTAATAAGTATACTTATGAAAATTGAACGTGAGTGTGTCAAATTGGCTTTAATTGAAAGGTTTTTATGAGCTTTGTTTTCTCACCCGCCCCCGTGGTCTCCGTGCCCGTCTTGGGCCGTGCTGAACGTTATCCAGCACGCCGCATTTATTGCGTCGGTCGCAATTACGAAGAGCACGCCAAGGAAATGGGTTTCACTGGGCGCGAGCCACCTTTTTTCTTTTTAAAACCCACTGACGCACTGGTGGTTGTCAACGAAGGCGAGACAGGCCACATGCCCTATCCCAGCTTGACACAGAATTTCCATCACGAAATTGAATTGGTTGTTGCCATTGGTAAAGGCGGCCGTAACATCAAAGCAGCAGATGCCGATAAACACATCTTTGGTTATGCCGTTGGGCTTGACATGACACGTCGCGATTTGCAAAACGACATGAAAAAGCAAGGACGTCCTTGGTGCATTGGCAAAGCATTTGACCATTCAGCCCCTATCGGCCCCATCACACCAATCGAGAAGGCTGGCGATGTAAACCATGCTGAAATTGATCTTCTGGTCAATGGCGCAGTTCGTCAAACCAGCCATGTTGCCAAGCTCATTTGGAATGTGGCCGAAACCATTGAACATTTGTCAGCCGCATGGGAATTGCAAGCTGGCGATTTGATTTACACAGGTACCCCTGAAGGCGTTGCCGCTGTGGTGGCTGGCGATACATTGGTTGGCCGCGTTGCCGGCCTAGGGACTTTGACTGTCAAGGTCGATCCGGCCAAATAATCACAAGATACGAAGGGGAGCCAATCCCCTTTTTTGGGAGTCGACATTGAAAATACTCGAATTGCTGGCCAAGTTTTGCAGCATCGTATCGGGGGCATTGCTCACGTTCATTACTTTGATGACGTGCTACAGCCTGATTGGTCGAAACACAACGGGTCAAACCATCGTGGGTGACTTTGAGTTGACAGGTGTCGCAACAGGGGCTGCCATCGCATTGTTCATGCCAATGTGCCAGTTCAAAAAGGCCAACATCATTGTGGACTTTTTTACATCCAAGGCCAGTGAGGCCACCACTGCCCAACTCGATAGATTAGGCGCTTTGTTCATGGCCGCTGCATTTGCCTTGATCGCTTGGCGAACCTACTTGGGCGGCATGAATGCATGGGTTTCGCAATCGGGCTCCATGATGTTGGGCTTTCCAGAATGGATTGTGTACGCCGCCATGACGCCTCCCTTGGCCTTGAGTGCTGTCATCGCTTTGGCACAAGCCATCGAGGGAGAGAAGTTCACAAGTACCGAAGGAGCCTCTGCATGAGCGCCCTCACACTGTGCTTGATTATTTTTGGTGCCATGCTCATTCTGATGGCCATCAGAGTGCCTATTGCTGTCTCGATGTTTGCAGCGGGCACCTTAGGCTATCTGATTCAAACGGGTTGGGGTCCTTACTCCAGTTTTCTGAATAACTTGGCCTTCGCGCGATTTGCAAGTTATGACCTGTCGGTCATTCCTTTGTTCATTTTGATGGGCCATTTTGCAACCCAAGGTGGCATCAGCAAAGCCTTGTTTCAATTTGCGGCCAGCGTCATGGGGCGCTTTAAAGGGGGTTTGGCCATGGCCGCCGTTTTGGCCAGTGCCGCCTTTGGCTCCATTTGCGGTTCCTCTGTTGCCACTGCTGCCACCATCACGGGCGTAGCGTTGCCAGAGATGAAACGACATGGCTACTCTGGTCGATTGTCGACTGGCACTTTGGCAGCGGGCGGTACCTTGGGTATTTTGATTCCCCCATCGGTCCCTTTGGTCATTTATGCCATCTTGACTGAACAAAACATTGCCAAGCTGTTTGCGGCCGCCATGGTGCCAGGCCTGATTGCCATGCTGGGTTACATGGTTGCCATCGCTATTTATGTGCGCGTGGTCCCTGGGCAAGCGCCCGAAGTAGATGACGACATTGAGAGATTTTCCTTGGCAGCCCTCGCTGGTATTGCGCCCATTGCGACCATCTTTGTGATTGTGTTTGGCGGCATTTACGGCGGTTATTTCACACCCACTGAAGGCGCCGGCGTAGGCGCAGCTTCAACTTTTGTGGCAGCCTTGCTCAAGCGAGAAATCACTTGGGCCAAGTTCAAGCTTTGCTTTTATGCAACGGCAGAAAGCTCGGCCATGATCTTCATGATTTTCATTGGTGCGGATGTCATGAACTCTTCCCTGGCCTTGACACAAGTGCCGAATCAGTTGGCCGAAGTAGTGGGCGGATGGGGGCTCTCACCCTTGATGGTCGTCACGGCCGTCTTGCTTTTTTATGTGGTGCTTGGCGCCGTCATGGACGAGCTCAGCATGATTTTGCTCACCATCCCCATTTTCTTCCCCATGATCATGGGGCTAGACTTTGGCATGGCCAAGGAACCCACCGCCATTTGGTTTGGGATCATGGTGCTCATGACCGTAGGATTTGGCATGTTGGCACCGCCGGTGGGTTTGAATGTTTATGTTGTCAACAGCATGGCCAAGGATGTGCCCATATCTGAAAGTTACAAAGGCGTCATGCCCTTCCTCATCAGCGACACCATCAGAACCACCCTTTTGCTGTTCTTCCCCGGGATTTCCCTGTGGTTGATTCAGTACGTTGCTTGATTTGAACCCTCTTTTTCAGGCTTTGTTCCGTTAACATTCAGCCATCATTATTTGGAGACATCCATGATCAAACGTCGCTCGCTCTTAAAGTCAGGTGCTGCAGTTGCTATTGCAGCGCCAGCCATTACAGGTTTTGCCCAGCAAACTGTCACGCTGAAGTTTCACACCTTCATGGCGCCTCAGTCCAATGTCTGGCTGAACATGCACAAAGCATGGATGAACAAGGTCGAACAAGAGTCTGGCGGTCGCATCAAATTTGAAGCATACCCCGCCATGCAATTGGGCGGTACGCCTGTGCAGTTGTACGACCAAGCCCGTGATGGCGTGGTCGACGTCGTTTGGACTTTGCCTGGCAACACCGCAGGTCGCTTTCCGAGAGTGGAGGTGTTTGAGTTGCCCTTCATGATGAACAATGCAGAAGCCACATCCAAAGCCTATTGGGAATATGTGCAAACCATGGCTCCCGATGAATTCAAGGATACCCAGTTAATTGCCTTGCAAGTTCACGGCCCTGGCGCCATCCACACAGTCGACAAACCCGTGAAAAGTGTGGCAGACATGAAGGGCTTGAAAATGCGAGCCCCGACCCGACAAGTAACCAAATTGATGGGCGCGCTTGGAGCCACGCCTGTCGGCATGCCATTGCCTGGTATTCCTGATGCGCTGTCAAAAGGCACCATCAATGGCGCCGTCATTCCTTGGGAAGTCGTGCCAGCCGTCAAGGTCAACGAGCTGACCAAGTTCCATGCCGAGTTTGATCCTGCTGGTGGCTGCTTGTACACCACCACGTTTGTGATGGCCATGAACAAAGCCAAATACAACTCCTTGCCACCCGATCTGAAAAAGATCATTGACAACAACAGCGGTCTGGAAACTTCAGGCTGGTTGGGCAAAGTTCAACAAGAAGGCGATGTGGCTGGCCGTAAATCAGCCAGCGATCGAAACAATGCCATCTTTACCGTTGGCCCCGCAGAAGCCCAAGAGTTCCGTCGCAAATCTCGCGCACTCGAAGTAGAGTGGATTGAGGACATGAACAAGCGTGGCTTTGACGGTCGTAAGTTGATCGACACAGCCCGCGCATTGATAGAGAAGCACGCCAAAGCGCCAGCATCCAAAGCACCAGCGAAAAAGGCTTGAGCTTTCAAAGACAGCTGATCAAACACTGCCGAGCCTGTGGCTCGGCTGTTGTGTATCGGCTGCCCGATGATGGTGACACCAAGCAACGCGCCATCTGCACCCAATGTCACTTGGTGCATTATGAAAATCCACTCAATGTTGTGGGCACCATTCCTAGCTTTGGGGAACGTGTGTTGCTTTGCAAGCGAAACATAGAACCCCGAAAAGGCAAATGGACGCTTCCTGCCGGCTTCATGGAACTCGGTGAAAGCACTGCGGAAGGCGCCGCACGTGAAACGACAGAAGAAGCTGGCGCGCATTTCAAAATGGGCCCGCTTTTTTCAGTCATGAGCGTACCCCGTGTCGGTCAGGTTCACCTCTACTTCTTAGCTCAGTTGGAGAACGAGCAATTCGACCCTGGTTTTGAAACGCAAGAGGCCCGAATGTTTTCTGAAGCAGAGATTCCTTGGGAAGAGCTGGCCTTTAGAACCGTGCAAGAAACTTTGCAGCATTATTTTGCTGACAAAAAATCGGGTAGCTTTGGGGTGCACACCCTGAATATTGATTGAAGTCAGGCCGTTGGCTGACTCTTTCGTTGTATCCTGAAGCTGTCTTCAAAAAGGAAACTACATGTACAAAATCATCCTTACTGGCTTATTGAGCATTTCTGCTTTAGCCGCTGTGGCTCAAACTGCAGCACCTACAGCCCCTGTTGTTCCCGCGGCCCCCGCGGTAGCACCCTCTGCGCCAGCAGCGGCACCCGCTGCGGCTTCTGCAGCCAAGCCAGCAGCTGAAGCGCCCAAGGCTGCCAAAAAGACCGCTAAAAAGAAAAAGTCTAAGGCCAAAAAGAAGATCGCTTGATTTTTCAGCCCCTCAAAAAAGCCCTGCTCTGCAGGGCTTTTTTTTATTCAATATCGCCTTAACTTGGGCCAAAATACCAAGGTGGCCATTCCCCAGTCCTTTATCCAAGAACTTCTATCACGCATTGATGTGGTGGAGGTCGTTGGCCGTTTTGTTCAGCTGAAAAAAGGTGGCGCCAATTTCATGGGACTCTGCCCATTTCACGGCGAAAAATCTCCCAGCTTCACAGTCAGCCCCACCAAACAATTTTTCCATTGCTTCGGCTGCGGTAAAAATGGCAATGCCATTGGTTTCCTCATGGACCATGCGGGCATGAGCTTCATTGAAGCCGTGAAAGATCTGGCGCAACAAACGGGCATGGTTGTGCCTGAAGAGGACATCTCTCCACAAGACAGGGCTATTGCTGCTGCTCAAAAACAAAAACAAGCCAGCCTGAGCGATATGTTGGAGAAAGCGGCCAGCGCATATCAGCAACATTTGAAAAATGCACCCAATGCTGTAGCTTATTTAAAAGGGCGTGGCCTCTCTGGACAAATTGCAAAACGATTTGGTTTGGGTTATGCACCTGAAGGTTGGCGCAGCTTGGCAAGTGTTTTTCCTGAATACGACGATCCACTTTTGGCTGAGAGCGGTTTGGTCATCGTGAACGAGGAAGATGACAAGCGATACGATCGGTTCAGAGACCGAGTGATGTTTCCGATTCGAAGCATCAAGGGAGAGTGTATCGGTTTTGGCGGACGCGTCATAGGCGATGGCACACCCAAATATTTGAATTCGCCAGAAACTCCCGTCTTTCACAAAGGCCGCGAACTGTACGGCCTGTTTGAGGCCCGCGACAGCATTCACACGGCAGGCTATGTGCTCGTGACAGAGGGTTACATGGATGTGGTGGCATTGGCCCAATGGGGTTTTCCAAATGCGGTGGCAACTTTAGGGACAGCCTGCACGCCGGACCATGTTCAAAAACTTTTCAGATTCACAGATTCTGTGGTGTTCAGTTTTGACGGAGATGCGGCAGGTCGCAGGGCCGCTCGCAAAGCACTTGATGGCGCACTGATTTATGCAACCGACGTGCGAAGCATTAAGTTCTTGTTCTTACCTGAAGAGCACGACCCCGACAGCTACATTCGCGAAAAAGGCTCAGAAGCTTTTTCTGCCTGCGTTGCCACGGCCACGCCTCTGTCCAAGTTTTTAATCGAAGTTGCCTCGGAAGCATGTGATTTGCAATCGGCAGAAGGCCGAGCCCATCTCTCAAGCAATGCCAGCCCGCTGTGGCGCGCCCTTCCAGACGGGGCCTTGAAACGTCAATTACTTTCTGAATTGGCCCAGTTGATCCAACTTGAAGCTTCGGAGTTAGCGGGCCTCTGGCTTCAACAAGCAGGGGCAGGCAGCGGGGTCTCTGGCAAGCCAACTAGTTTGGCAGGCGTGCCCTTTGACCCCGAGGGAATGACCTCGCCCTTTGAGCCTGCAAGAAACACAAGCTTTCAGAAAAAACCGCGGGCTAGGCCCGACGGTAAAACTTGGCATCAAGATCCACAAGGCAAATGGCGCTTGGTGGGTGGGTCAGATACCCTGCAAATGACCTCATTTGGCCCCAGAGTTCAACCAGCCAGTCGATCAGACCATGCTGTGAGGCTGATTCTTACCAACATGGCCTTGTGGGATGGCTTGTCAGCAGAAGACCATGCCTTGTTGTGTGATTTACCAGAACAACATGGTGAGCTCATGCGTTGGATTGAAAGCCAATTTCATGACCATGGCCCCTTGTCTTGGGGCGCCTTGCAGTCGGAATTGAGTCAACTTGCCTTCGCAAATTTGGCTGACAAACTGATGGGCTCACACAAACCCAATGAGCCTGAAGCCAGCCTAGAGTCTGAGCCTGGCGAAGCCCGCAAAGAGCTTAGGCTGCTGCTCAACCTGATGCTCATCGACCGCCTCAAACGACTCGAAACGCAAGCGCTCCAAGAGGCTGAAAGCATCCAAAGCCCTGAAGCTTTTCAAAAATGGCGCGACCTGCATCAACGCAGGCGAACCCTCATGAGCACTGAAATAAATTAGATATTTCACTCTTGTTTGGGTATAATCCAATTTTCAGGCAAGAGCGACAGCAGCACCTCCGGACCCGGCCACCGCCTCAGCGCACCTCCTTCCAAGGAACGGCTATATCACCGCAAGGACTGCATTCCAAATGTTCGCCCACACATCTTGCCCCAATGTCCTTGCAATTAAAGCCACCTGCCAACAGGTGTTTGTTTGCATTTCCTCTCGCGCCAGAAGTTTGTGGCGCAGCGTTTGTTTCCATTCAGTTTGAAGTATTGAGGTCCATCATGCCCGCTCAAAAGCCGAAGAAGCCCGTTAAAGCACAAGCCAAGTCTGTCGCAAGCAAAGTTACCAAATCCGTTGCCAAACCAGCCGCCAAATCGGCTGCCAAACCTGTGGCAAAACCTGCCCTAAAAGCAACGACCAAAACAAGTCCGGTCAAAGCCAAAGCACCTGCGAAGGCTCCTGCCAAAAAGCCTGCCAAGCCAACTGCCAAAGCAGTGGCAAAACCAGTCGCTAAATCAGCCGCAAAGCCTGCTGCCAAAGCTGCCTCACCGGCCAAGAAAGTTAGTTCAGTGCCCTTATCCAAAAAAACAATGGCCTCTAAAGCACCATCGAAGGTGCCAGCCAAGACTGTCAAGCCAGAAGTCAAAAAAGCCAGTCACAAAATTGCTGCCAAACCTATCGCCAAGCCGGCCCCTAAACCTGTTGTTAAAGCTGCCGCCAAACCTGCTGTTAAACCTACAGCCAAAGTTGCAACAAAGCCTGATGTCAAGCCAGCTGTCAAAGCTGCTGACAAAAAAGCTGTCACACCAGCGGTCAAAATACCTGCGGCCAAGCCCGGCAAAACAACGGCACCCGAACCAGCAGCCCAAACTGCAGGTGCCAAGCGTGGCCGAAAGCCGAAAGCCGATGCGGCACCCCTTCACGATGACATGAGTGACATTGAGGACGACTTGGCGGGTGAGCCCATTGCAGAGTCCACTGAAAAGGTCAAACCGCTTCGCATGAAGATCAGCAAGGCCAAAGAACGCGCCTTGATGAAAGAGTTTGGTTTAGACGAAACAGTCTTATCGGAAGAAGACATGGCCAAACGCCGTCAACGCCTCAAGGCTTTGATCAAGTTGGGCAAAACTCGTGGTTATTTGACACACGGTGAAATTTCCGACCACTTGCCAGACAAGTTGGTTGATGCTGAAACGCTGGAAGTGGTGATTGCCACTTTAAATGACCTAGGCGTTTCAGTGTATGAACAAACGCCCGATGCCGAGTCTTTGATCATCACAGAAAACGCCCCAACAGGCTCAACCGAAGAAGAGGCTGAAGAAGCTGCAGAGGCCGCACTTTCCACTGTGGACAGCGAGTTCGGTCGGACCACCGATCCGGTTCGCATGTACATGCGCGAAATGGGCACCGTTGAGTTGCTCACACGCGAAGGTGAAATTGAAATTGCTAAGCGCATTGAAGGCGGCTTGATGGACATGATGACAGCGATCAGCGCATCGCCTGCCACCATCGCTGAAATTCTTCGCCTTGCGGGTGAAATTCGCGAGGGCAAAATTGTCATCTCTACAGTTGTAGATGGGTTCTCCAACATCAACGAAGCCGATGATTATGTGGCCGAGGAAGACTTTGACGAATTCGATGAGTCAGATGACGACGACGGCAAAGGTGGCTCAAAAGCTTTAACCAAAAAATTAGAAGAGTTGAAGAATCAAGCCTTGGAGCGCTTCGATCGCATCACTGAGCTCTTCGAAAAAGTTCACAAGATCTATGAAAAAGAAGGCTGGGGAACCCCCGCTTATCAGAAGGCGCAAGCCGCATTGTCTGAAGAGTTGATGACCATTCGATTTACGGCCAAAACCATTGAAAAGTTATGCGACATGGTGCGCGGCCATGTGGACGATGTGCGCAAGAAAGAACGCGAATTGCGTCGCATCATTGTGGACAAATGTGGCTACCCACAAGACTTGTTCATTGCTGATTTCAGTGGCCGTGACAAAGCCAACCAGCGCATTAAGTCGCACTTACTCGATTTGAAGTGGATCGAGAAGCAAGCTGCGGCTGGCAAGCCTTGGAGTACCGTCATGGGCCGCAACATACCGCCCGTTCAAGACTTGCAGCAAAAGCTGACAGACTTGCAATCGCGTGTGGTGGTGCCTTTGGATGAACTGAAAGACATCAACAAGCGCATGAATGCGGGCGAGCGATCATCACGCCACGCCAAGAAAGAGATGATCGAAGCCAACTTGCGCTTGGTGATTTCCATTGCTAAAAAATATACCAACCGTGGCTTGCAATTCCTTGACCTGATTCAAGAGGGCAACATCGGCTTGATGAAGGCTGTGGACAAGTTCGAATACCGCCGTGGTTATAAGTTCTCTACTTATGCCACATGGTGGATTCGTCAGGCTATTACGCGTTCTATTGCCGATCAGGCTCGCACCATCCGTATTCCAGTTCACATGATCGAAACGATCAACAAGATGAATCGCATTTCTCGTCAGCACCTGCAGGAGTTTGGTTTTGAGCCAGACGCCAGCATCTTGGCCGAGAAGATGGAGATTCCGGAAGACAAAATTCGCAAGATCATGAAGATTGCCAAAGAGCCTATCTCCATGGAAACCCCCATCGGTGACGACGACGACAGCCATTTGGGTGACTTCATCGAAGACAGCGCGAACACAGCGCCGATCGATGCTGCCATGCAGGCCGGACTGCGTGACGTGGTGAAAGACATCTTAGACAGCCTGACACCTCGTGAAGCCAAAGTGCTGCGCATGCGTTTTGGCATTGAAATGTCAACCGACCACACGCTTGAAGAAGTGGGCAAACAATTTGACGTCACGCGCGAGCGCATTCGCCAAATTGAAGCCAAAGCACTTCGCAAGCTGAAGCACCCCAGCCGAAGCGACAAACTGCGCAGTTTTATCGATACGATGTAATTGGATATCGCCATGCGCTGCCAATATGCAGCGCAAAAAAGGCCTTACAGCTCAACACTGGAAGGCCTTTTTGTTATTTCAGCAAGGGCCTATTCGCTGGCCATCACGATGAAAGCGCTCATGGCCAAGACACCTCCAGGCAAGGTCCAATTGGACTTTTCTTGGGGTTGATCTGGGGTCACGGGCGAAAGATTCACAGATAACTTAGGACGTCGCGCATCGACCACTCTGGCAGCACCAACCTCACCTTTGACTTGCTTGGTGAACTCGACAAGAGGACCCTGCACGGTTCGCACAGAGACTGTGTTGCCGAAGTCTCGAAGCATGTGAGCCAATGCATCCGTCGCTTCAAGCGTCCATTCTTGACGCCACTTCTTTTGAGCAGTATGGGTCAACCATCGGCCTGTGTGGCGGTTGAGTCTTGGTGGACACCCAATCAAAATCCAATTTGCCGGACCACTTTCAGAACCCTTGGCAGGCATCATGGGGACTATTTGTTGGAGTGCATATTGCTTGTCGTCTAGGTAAACAATGAATGTTTCCATTTTTTTCTCCTGGTTGATAAAAACTGTCACGTCGCTTGAGTTTCGCTCTCGGGGTTCTCCTGTTTTCTGGTAGCCCACCAGCCCAATCCCAAAACACCCGCAACGGCAACAACATAAGTTGCACCACGGGCTATGAGATGGATGGTTTCGCCACCATCAAAAATTGGATCTAAAAGTTTTTCATTGATGACCATTTGGGCGGCGGTAAAAGCCAAAACGGCAGCTCCCAATTGAATGATCACTGGCCATTTTTCGACCAAGCGCAAAACCAATTTGCTACCTAGCACCACAATTGGAATGCTGATAAGCAGGCCAATGACGACCAGCGTAAAGTCACCATTGGCAGCGCCTGCGACACCTAATACGTTGTCTACGCCCATGAGTGCGTCAGCCACAATGATGGTTTTCATAGCGCCCCAGAACGTGGTGGCGCTTACGCCTTGGTGTTCGTCCTCAGACGTATCCGTTATCAGCTTGTAGGCAATCCACAAAAGACCTAAGCCTCCTACCAGCATCAAACCAGGAATTTTGAGCAGCCAGACAACGCCCACGGTCATGGCAGAGCGAATCACAATGGCGCCCACAGTGCCCCACATGATGGCTTTGTTTTGATGTTCTGGAGGAAGGTTGCGCGCAGCTAGCGCAATGACGATGGCGTTGTCGCCAGCTAAAACCAAGTCGATAAGAATGATGGCCAGCAACGCTGACCACCATGGCACTGAGAACAATTCCATGAAAGACCTTCAATAACGATCCGAACAATGCACGAATGTCGGAATGACACGCGTGACACGAGAGATCGAAGGTCTTGCTTTGCTTGTTATGAATCAGTTATATGCCCAACAAACCGGAAGTAAAACTCCGTAATGACGATTTGTTGATCTCTGCGTGCGCCTGCTGGCTGTACTGAGCACGAAGAAATTGAGCTACTCCCCAACGATTCTCTGATTAGAAATGAAGTCGCTCAGATTGCCAACTCGGCTATGGTTTGGGCCCAAATTTTGTAGGGGTTTTCTAGCCCCTGCGCGTTAACTCTTCTTTGCCACCAAAGTGAGAATGTCATAACTGGCTACCAACTCTTTGTCTTGGTTGGTCACTTCCACATCCCACGCCACCACGCCCTGCCCTTGGCCATTGGCATCTTTCCTGTTGCGGTCAATTTTGCGTTTGCATGTCAGGCGCACTTGGATGCTGTCACCCAAGCCCACAGGCTTCACAAAACGAAGCGTGTCCAGGCCATAGTTGGCTAAAACTGGCCCGGGTTCTGACACCACGAACAAACCTGCGGCATCGGACAAAACCAAATAACCATGTGCAATGCGCTTGCCAAAGGCAGATGCCTTGGCAGCTTCATCGTCAAAGTGCATGTAGAACATGTCGCCAGTGAGTTCACCAAATGCTTTGACATCGGCTTCACCGATGAGCTTGGCGCCTGTCAACAAAGACTCGCCAATTTGCAATTCTTCAAAGTAACGCTTGAATGGATGGGCGCCTGTTTCAATGAGCTTGGCGCCGCGTGCATATTCGCGTGTAACAGCAGTCAACATGGAGGGTGAACCCTGCACTGCCGCACGCTGCATCATGTGAGTCACAGCACGAATACCGCCCAACTCTTCACCGCCACCGGCGCGACCAGGGCCACCGTGCTTCAAAGAAGGCAGCGGTGAGCCATGGCCGGTGGATTCTCCTGCAGACTCGCGGTCGAGCACATGCAAACGGCCATGGTTGGCCGCCAAACGAGGCACCACTTGCGCTGCCAAAGATGGGGTCTTGGTAACCAAGGAACCCACCAAGCTGCCTTGACCGCGCTTAGCCAAAGCCATGGCTTCTTCTAGGCTGTCGTAAGGCATCAGCGTGCTAACGGGCCCAAATGCTTCGACGTCATGAACACTGTCGGTGCTCAAAGGTTTTTGACATAACAGCAAGGTGGGCTGGAAGAAGGCACCGTTGGCCACGCCTTCGCCCACTATGCTGAAGTTGGCATCGCCGCCATAAACCAATTCAGTACTTTGGCGCAGCAGGGCCACGCGTTCGGCCACGTCGAATAGTTGCGACTTAGAAGCCAAGGCGCCCATCTTCACGCCCTCCACAGAAGGATCGCCCACCACCACTTTGGCCAAGCGTGCTTTAATTTTTTCTGCCACAGCATCGAGGTGTCTGCGCGGCACGATGGCACGTCGAATGGCCGTGCATTTTTGACCCGCCTTGACAGTCATCTCACGCACCACTTCTTTGACGAACAAATCGAATTCTTCATCATCGGGTGTCACGTCGTCAGCCAAGATGGCGCAGTTCAAGGAGTCAGCCTCGGCGTTGAACGGTATGCTGTTGCGAACCACGTTGGCGTTGACGCGCAGTTTGGCTGCAGTATCGGCTGAACCTGTGAAAGTGACCACGTCTGCCACATCCAATCGATCCAGCAAATCACCTGTGCTGCCAATGACCAATTGCAATGCACCCTTAGGGAAAATACCGGATTGGTCAATCATGCGGACCAAAGCTTCGGTCAAGTAACTTGTGGCCGTGGCTGGCTTGCCGATGCAAGGCATACCTGCCAAGAAGGTGGGCGCAAATTTTTCCAACAATCCCCACACTGGAAAATTAAAAGCATTGATGTGAACTGCCACACCGCCACGAGGCACCAAAATGTGCGTGCCAGCAAATGTGTTTTTCTTGCCCAAAGAAGCCACCGGGCCTTCGTGAATTAAATTGCCACTTGGTAATTCGCTGGCCGCCATGGCCGCATAAGCAAACAAAGTCCCTGTACCCCCTTCAATGTCGACCCATGAGTCAATGCGCGTGGCGCCGGTATGGGCTGAGATGGCATACAACTCTTCTTTGCGGTCGCCCAAATATTTGGCCAAACTCCGCAATGCGGCAGCGCGTTGCTGAAAGTCCATAGCCAACATGCCATTGAGGCCTGTGGTGCGTCCGTATTGCAAGGCTTCTGCAAAATCCAAGGACTCGGCATGGGCGAAAGCCACTTCTTTGCCATGGATCGCGCTGTGAAGGGCTTGTGCAGGTTGCTGACCGATCCAGCGGCCGGCAATAAAACTCTGAAGAACAGTTGTCATTTGTGAAAGTCCCATGCTGACTTGATTGTTCAAAAAAACGTGCAGTGGGAAACCGATGCAATTAACCAACCGCGCAGACTGGAAATATTATGCATGTTTTGAAATTGAAAGGCAATAAAAAATTAAGGGTAAACCCTATACTACTCAAGTACCATGGTGGTCATTCAAAAACTTCAGTATCGACCTCAGAGTTGGCCTGTGCGTTGTAACGGTTTCCTTGGATTGTTTTTTCATTGATCAAGGCATCCAGCTTTGCAATCAGATCCGCACTTAACTTCACATTTGAGGCACCCAAGTCATCTCTCAAATGCGACACGCTGGTCGTACCTGGGATGGGAATAATGTGCGGCGCTTTGTGAAGCAACCAAGCCAAAGCCAGTTGGGCCGGCGAACAATCAGCTTCGTTGGCCAAAGTTTCATACGGTCCATAGAGTTTGAAATTGGCTGCGTAATTTTCAGCTGTGAAACGCGGCATAGATTTTCGAATGTCTTTGGCATCTAAGGCATCAATGTCCAAAGGGCCACACAAAAAACCACGCGCCACGGGACTGAAGGCTACAAAGGCAGCACCCAATTCTTGACAGGCCTGAAGCACGGCAATTTCTGGATTGCGTGTCCACAATGAATATTCAGTTTGCACCGCAGTGATGGGGTGGACCGCATGCGCTTTGCGCAAGGTGCTGGCTGAGACTTCAGACAAACCAATGCTTTGGATTTTGCCTTGACGCACCAAATCACTGAGTGCACCCACACTGTCTTCAATTGGCACTTTTTTATCCCAACGGTGCAGGTAGTACAAGTCAATGACATCAGTTTGCAAACGCTTTAAGGCTTCTTCACAAGTCTTGCGAATGGTTTCTGGCCGACCATCGATGACGCGAACTAATTTGCCATCGCCATTCACATCGACACCTGTCATGCCGCACTTGCTGGCCAAGGTGAACTTCTGACGATGGGACTTGAGTATTTTGCCGACCAAAGTTTCGTTGGCGCTAAACCCATAAAGTGCCGCGGTGTCAAAAAAGGTAACGCCTGCATCCAAGGCTGTGAGCAAGACCTTTTCGGCTTGAGCTGCTGACACAGGGACACCATAGGCGTGGCTCAAATTCATGCAACCTAAGCCGATTTCACTGACTTGGAATGGACCTAGTTTTCTGTTTTTCATGTTTTGAATTGAAGGATTGATTGAGACTAATGTGAGAATATCGCGCTACGCTGCAAGATGTCTTGGTGCAAGCGCAACAAAAATCACGAATTGAGTTGTTGCTCTAAGTTGTGAAGTACTTTGTAGCAAGGTAACACTTGAGATACGCTTGAGTTTGGCTCGCTGCCCTCTTTGATCGCGGCAAAGAACTCTCGATCTTGCAGCTCTATGCCATTCATCGACACAGCGACTTTAGAAACATCAATTTGTTCTTCCTTGCCAGTGAATAAATCGTCATAACGAGCCAGGTAAGTGCCGGTATCGCCGATGTAGCGGAAATAGGTACCCAAGGGACCATCGTTGTTGAACGACAAGCTCAAAGTACATATAGCGCCATTGGCCGCTTGCAATTGAATGCTCATGTCCATGGCTATGCCCAAGGTCGGATGGATGGGGCCTTGTACCGCGTTGGCTTTCACAATTGGGCTACCAGCCTGGTAAGCAAACAAGTCTACTGTGTGCGCGGCATGGTGCCACAGCAAGTGATCAGTCCAACTTCTGGCTTGACCCAGGGCGTTCATGTTGGTTCGTCTAAAGAAGTAGGTTTGCACATCCATTTGCTGAATGTTGAACTTCCCTGCTTTGATTTGATGGTTCACCCACTGGTGACTTGGATTGAAACGACGCGTGTGGCCGCACATGGCCACCTTGCCAACTTCTTTGGCAATGCGAACCACTTCGTCTGCATCCTTCCAGCTGTCTGCCAAGGGAATTTCAACTTGCACATGCTTGCCAGCTTTTAAACAATCGATAGATTGCGATGCGTGCATTTGAGTTGGGGTGCACAAAATGACGGCATCAACTTCGGGTAGTGCCAGGCTGGCAGCCAAGTCTGTTGTGACATGCGAAATTCCGTATTTGTCGGCCACTTCCTTGGTTTTTTCGAATTCACGACCGATCAAGGAGACCACTTCAACGCCATCGATGTTCTTGATGCCATCCAAGTGCTTGATGCCGAATGCACCAGCACCTGCTAAAGCAACTTTGATTGATTTAGACATTTGATTATTCCTCAGTTCAATTTTAATTTTCTAAGATGACGTGACCCACAGCCGTGTTGGAAGCTGGTACATGGTAGAAGCGCTGTTTCAGCGTGGGCGCTTGGCCACCAGCAACATCGTTCATAGCACCACGTGCAATGAGCCACATGACCAATTCAATGCCCTCACTGCCAGCCTCGCGCACATAGTTGATATGCGGTATGTCGGCCGCGCCTTGTGGATCGCTGATGAGCTTGTCTAAGAATGCGCTGTCAAATTCCTTGTTGATCAACCCTGCCCGCGCGCCTTGGAGTTGGTGACTCATACCACCTGTGCCCCAGATGTGAACATTGATGTCCTCATCGTAGGTTTCAATGGCTTTGCGAATGGCTTTGCCCAAATTAAAGCAACGCTGACCACTTGGTACAGGGTACTGCACCACGTTCACAGCAAATGGAATGACAGGACATGGCCATTCAAACTTGTCTGCAGGAGGCTGGCCACACATTAAGGACAAAGGCACTGTGAGGCCATGGTCAACGTCCATTTTGTTCACAATGGTGAGGTCAAAGTCTTGCTGAATGACTGATTGTGCGATGTGCGAAGCCAATTCCGGATGGCCTTTAACCACTGGCACAGGTCGGGGACCCCAACCTTCATCAGCTGGCTGAAAACGTTCGGCCGTACCGATGGCAAATGTAGGAATGAAGTCCAAGCTGAATGCAGTTGCGTGGTCGTTGTAGACCAAGAAAATGACATCTGGTTTGTTGTCTTTCATCCATTGCTTGCCATATTCGTAACCTGCAAACAAGGGTTGCCAATAGGCTTCTTGGGTTTTTCCTAAATCTAGGGCTGCGCCAATGGCCGGAACATGTGATGTAAAAACGGAGGCTGTGATTTTGGCCATGATCAGTGTGCTTTCTTGCCGGCAGAGCCTTGCGGTTGATTTTGAGTTTGAGCATCACCGTTCTCACCAACAAAACGGTTGCCCTCGACCGAGCGCCCTCCATTGATCATCATGTTGCGATACTCATCCTCCGTCATGCCCGTCATGGAGCCTGCCATTTGTTGGAAACTCTTGCCATCGGTGGCGCCAATTTTGGCCAAGAAATAAATGTTGCCTCCCGTGCGCATGCACCAGTTCAGATCGCGCGCCATGATGGCTTGTTTTTGCTCTTCGGTCATGGCCCATTCGTCCAAATAAGCGCGCTCGTTGGATTTGAATCGTTCGCGATTTTCAGCCTTCATAAGCGACATGCAAAACTGATTGATCCAATAGCCTTTGCGGCTTTGTTCAGTATCAAAAATGATGGTGCCAGGGACATCCAGATAAGGTTTATCGAGCGCCATTAAATTGTCTCCTCTGGCCAATAAAGGCGCATGGGGTTGATGACCAATAACTTTTGCTGCAACTCAGGCGAGGTGGCAATGTGCGGTATAAAGTCCACCAACAACCCGTCATCGGGCATGTGCTTTTTCAAATTGGGATGCGGCCAGTCGGTACCCCACAGCACACGATCTGGAAACTCGTCAACAATGGCCTTGGCGAACGGCACGACATCTTGGTATGCGTTTTGCTCGCCATTTAAAGCAGGCGCACCCGTCACAGACAAGCGCTCAGGGCAAGTGACTTTGCACCAGACGTTGTGGTGCTCGCGCATGAACTTTAAAAACAATTGGAACTGAGGGCCGTCTACCGGCAGTTTCACATCGGGTGTGCCCATGTGATCGACCACCACTGCTGTGGGGAGGCCTGAGAAGAAATCCCACAACTCAGGCAGATCGACTGCTTCGAAATAAATAACCACATGCCAGCCTAGCTTGGCAATGCGACCTGCAATTTCCATAAGCTCGTCTTTGGGTGTGAAGTCAACCAAACGTTTGATGAAATTAAAGCGCACACCGCGCACACCGGCATCGTGCATGGCTTGCAATTCTTCGTCGGTGACACTGCGTTTGACCGTCGCGATACCGCGTGCCATGCCATTTGAATTGAGCAAAGCATCAACAGTAGCGCTATTGTCAGAGCCATGACAACTGGCGCCAACCACGATGTTGCGGGCAAATCCCAAGTGATCGCGCAGCGCATAAAGTTGTTGCTTGGAGGCATCGCAGGGTGTGTACTTGCGCTCTGGTGCGAAGGGAAACTCGGCGCCTGGGCCAAACACGTGGCAATGAGCATCCACCGCGCCTGCAGGTAGTTTGAATTTGGGTTTGCTTGGACCGGCGTACCAATCTAGCCAGCCAGGAGTCTTTTGAAATTCCATCACTTGCTTCAATTCATTGTAAAAAATAATACGTTGCTCATCAATCGATGTACTTCAAACCCGCTTTGGCCAAAGGCTCACGCATGTTGTACATGTCAAGCCCCAAAACGCCTGCGGCCAATTTGGCGCGCTTCTCACCTTCATTGGCTTCACGGGCTTCAGCGGCATCGGCCACTTTTTGAGCCCACTCAGCAGGCACAACTACCACGCCATCGTCATCGGCCACGATGGCATCACCCGGGTTCACATGGATACCTGCACATACCACCGGAATGTTGACGGAGCCCAATGTAGACTTGATCGTACCTTTGGCGCTGATGCCTTTGCTCCAAACAGGAAAGCCCATCGCTGTCAGCTCACGCACATCTCGCACACCCGCGTCAATGATCAAAGCTTTGGCGCCGCGCGCCATGAAGGATGTAGCCAATAAATCACCAAAAAAGCCATCGCAGTTGTCTGCACTGATAGCCGCCACCACGATGTCGCCAGCTTGAAGTTGCTCAGCCACAACGTGCATCATCCAATTGTCACCAGGGTGTAAAAGCACCGTAACGGCAGTGCCAGAAACCGGAGCGCCACTGTAGATGGGACGCATGTACCTCTGCATCAGGCCAACTCGGCCCATGGCCTCGTGCACAGTGGCTACGCCAAAGCGGCCCAATTTTTCGACGGCCGCTTTGTCAGCGCGGGTGATATTGCGTTTCACAATTCCGAGTTCTGTCATGTCAACTCCCAAGATTAAAGACGTATTGATTTCAATGAATAAAGGGTTACAGGCCTTTGGCCTTTAAGTGTGTGTCCAAACGAGGGAACACTCTGCGCGTGTTGCCTTCGTAAATTTTGTACCTCTGTTCTTCGTTCAAGATATTGGAAGATTGGATGTAACGCTTGGTATCGTCGAAGTAGTAGCCGGTTTCAGGGTCAATACCGCGCACGGCACCGATCATTTCTGATGCAAACAAAATGTTGTCGACTGGAATCACTTTGGTCAGCAAATCAATGCCAGGCTGGTGATACACGCAGGTGTCGAAAAAGATGTTGTTGAGCAAATGGTCTTGCAACAAAGGCTTCTTCAATTCTTGCGCCAATCCGCGAAAGCGGCCCCAGTGGTATGGCACAGCGCCACCACCATGAGGAATCAAGAACTTCAAGGTGGGAAAGTCTTTGAACAAATCAGAGGTGAGGCACTGCATGAAAGCTGTGGTGTCGGCGTTCAAGTAATGCGCGCCAGTGGTGTGAAAGCAGCTGTTGCAACTGGTGCTCACGTGAATCATGGCGGGAATGTTGTACTCCACCATTTTTTCGTAGATGGGATACCAGTGCTTATCGCTTAAAGGAGGCGATGTCCAGTGTCCACCAGAAGGATCTGGATTCAGATTGATACCCACATTACCATACTCTTTGACGCAACGCTCCAACTCTGGAATGCAAGTGGCTGGGTCGACGCCTGGTGACTGAGGCAACATGGCCACAGGCACAAAATTGTCTGGGAACAATTGGCTCACGCGGTAGCACAGTTCATTACAAATAGCAGCCCATGTCGAAGATACATTGAAATCGCCAATGTGGTGGGCCATGAAACTTGCGCGAGGGCTGAACAAGGTCACGTCGGATCCTCGTTCTTTCATGAGACGCAATTGATTGGTCTCTATAGATTCACGCAATTCGTCGTCGCTGATTTTGAGGTCGGCCACTTTAGGGCCAAGCTTGGGTGTATTCAGATTGGCAATCTGCGCGTTGCGCCATGTGTCTAAAGCTTGCGGGGCTGTGGTGTAGTGGCCGTGGCAATCAATGATCAGAGGTTTTTGGGTACTCATGAAGGTGTCCAATTGAAAAATGAATTGAAGAATTTATGCGGTGTTACCAGCCCACAAGGAAGCAGGCACCATGGCCTCACCCCGCATGAGCAGCCTTGCTGTTCTTAACAAGGCAGCCTGAGTGACGTTTTGCCTGCCTGGTAAATTCGGCGCAGGTTCTGTTTGCAAAGCCACACTGAACTCGCCTGTGGGGTGTTCAACCGAAACGTTTTTGACTGCACCAAGGGGCATGACGGCCAAGCCATCGCACACGGAACCCTCCAGTACACATGCAGTACCCACCGTCACTGCAGCCAAAACACCAATGGCGTCATGGCACACATGCGGAATAAAGCTGCGAGTGCAAATAGCACCGCCATTTTGAGGTGGTGCAATGAGCGTCATTTTGGGATAATTCTTTTGACTCACATCGCCCAAGCCCATCAACAGGGACACTTGCAATCGCAGTGCTTCCGTCTTTGTTTTGAGGTCGGTATCTGCATTCATGGCTGCCACCGATTCATAGCCAGTGCGGCCTACATCAGAAGCCTTGAAGATCACCAAGGGCATGCCGTTATCGATGCAGGTCACATCCAAAGTGAAGGACTCAAACCCTGCGCCCGTGACAGTCAACGTGTCTTTGACGCGACCCGTTGGCAACAGTCCAGAACAGACAGAACCTGCGGTATTTAAGAAGTTGATGGTGACAGGCGCCGAGGTGCCAGGTGCCCCGTCAATGCGTGCGCCACCTTCATACTGAACCATGCCGCCACGCGTGTCCACTGTGATGTCGCATTGCATGTCGGTGTTCAGTGTCAAAACTCGAAACGTGCTTTGATCGCCCTGAACCTCAAGCATGCCGGTTTCAAGTGCAAAAGGCACAACTGCAGCCAACATGTTGCCGCAGTTGGGCGTGGTGTCGACCGTCTCTTTGTCGGGTTGCAATTGGGCAAACAGAAAGTCAAGCGCCACACCAGGCACTTTGCTCTTGCTCACAATGCCAACTTTGCTGGTTAAAGGGTGCGCACCGCCCAACCCATCTATTTGACGTTTGTCGGGTGAACCCATTGCAGCCAACAACACTTTATCCCTGAGAGACATGTCGGTGGGCAGATCGGATGCCTTGTAAAAGGGCCCTTTAGAGGTGCCACCCCGCATCAGCAAGCAAGGTACCGCAGTTTGAGAAGATGCTTTCATGGTTTGAATCCAAGCGGGCAAGTGACAAGAAAAAAACTATTCTCCAATTTAATGCCCCCTTGATCTAGGTGCGCAAAGCACTACCAGTTAGATCAAATATACATAACTAATCAGCTGTTATGGCAAAATTATCCAATGGATCTCAAACAAATTGAATATTTTGTTCGCGTGGCTGAGATGGGAAGCTTTACCAAAGCCGCCATCGCCCTGAATGTGGCACAACCCGCGTTAAGCCGCCAAATCAGGCTCTTGGAAGTTGAGCTGCGTCAAAATTTGCTCAGGCGAAATGGTCGTGGCGCCAGCCCGACTGAAGCGGGTTTGTTGCTTTTGGAGCATGGGCGAGGCATTTTGCATCAAGTTGAACGCGCTCAAGAAGAAATGGGGCGCGCACGAAGCAGCCTGAATGGCCGTGTTGCACTGGGCCTCCCCCCAAGCGTGGCCAGAGTCTTAACCGTGCCACTGACTCGCGCATTTAGAGAAAAAATGCCAGAAGCACAACTGTCAATCAGCGAAGGCTTAACCAACGCCATGCAAGAAAGTCTGCTAAACGGCAGGCTAGACATCGCTCTGCTCTACAACATGAAGGCCACATCCGGACTGGAAATTTCGCACCTGGTTCAAGAGGAGTTGTGGCTGGTTCAAAGACGTCCGCCCGGTCTTCAGGAAGATCCTCCCCCACCGCCAATTGATTTGAAAGATGTTTCAAAAATTCCCTTGGTGATACCAAGCCGCCCCAACGCCATTCGAATGCATGTGGAGTCGGAAATGGCCGCCCTTGGCAAGCGGCCTCACATTGCCCTAGAAATCGATGGTGTCACAGCCATCCTTGAATTGGTGGCAGATGGTGCTGGTTGCGCCATCTTGTCGCGCAATGCTGTAATTCGCTCCATCAACCCATCCGCTTTTTCAACCCGCCCCATAACACACCCTCAACTCAGCATTGAGCTGAGTTGCGTCACTAGCTCTCAAAGACCCAGCACACTGACTCAGCAAGCAACGCTCAGCCTCATTCGTGAAACGGCTATGCGTTTATTGGAGTCAGTCTAAGAATTGAAGCAAGAACCTGATCGGTTTAAATGGGGTGCGTTTTGAGCAACCACAATACGCCATTCAAACTGAAAAATGAAGCTACGGTGGTGACCAACAAGGCTGCAGCACTGAGGCCTTCGTGGCCATGCTTTTGCGTCAGGATGGGATAAATACCAAACATGGGCATGGCGCAACTCAGAATGGCAGCAGCGCGGAGCAATGGGTCGGAGATGGGCACGAGCCACAACAACACAAACAGCATGGTCAAGGGATGTAGTATCAATTTACCGAAAGCTATTTGGGACACACGCGGCCCCATCCCCTGCACTGACAAGCCAACCAAACTGCCGCCAATGACAAACAAAGACAAAGCGCCACTGGCTTGCGCAAACAAAGTCACACTTCGATTGAGACTTTGCGGCAGCTGGATTTCAAACCAAGAAAAGAGAAAACCCAAAACAATGCACCAGAGCAAGGTATTTTTAAGCATCCCATTGAAGGTTTGCCATAAAACTTGAACAGCACTGTTTTTTCCTTCTTGCGCATCTGCCCAAGCCATTAAGATGGGAATGATGAAGAACAGTTCGACGATCATGTTCAAAGCCAACACAACGCCTGCAATTGGCCCGAGGCTGAGCAATACAACGGGGTAGCCCACAAAACCACTGTTGGGACAACTCATCCCCATGGCATAACAACTGCTAAAACTGAAACTCTCGCGTTTTATTTTCATGGACCAAACCAAGGCCAACGCCAGAGTGGCCAAAGAAGCCAGCGCATAAGCCGCCAAGTAGCTTGGCTTGAAAATTTCTTTGACTTGCGTATTTGAAAGCGCATTGAACAGCATGGCGGGCAAGGAAACCTTGATCACAAAGGTACCAAACCCGCGCATGTCTGATTTTTGAAAAACGCCCCAACGGGTTAAGCCATAGCCCAAGAAGATTGCCACATAAATAGGGGCAGTGATGGCCAGAATATCAAACATCCATGGCTTTCATGAACTCCCTGAAATTAGGATTCATTGTTTGGGAATGCCCGCCCGTTGAATGACTTCACCCCAGCGCTTGGTTTCGCTACTTAACAAATCGGCAGCCTGCTGCAAACTGCCCGGTTGGGGGTCCACGTTCATATCTAAGAGTTTTTTTCGCACGTCCGCTGAATTCAAAGCATTTTGAATTTCTTGATTCAATTTTTGAACGATGTCACGCGGCGTTTTGGAAGGCACGGCCAGTGCATTCCAAGAGGCTGCGTACAAATTCCTGACGCCAGACTCTTTGGCTGTGGGAACTTGCGGCAATGCGACCGAGCGTTTATCGCCGGTCACCGCCAATGCACGCAATGCTTGCCCTTTAATTTGAGGCAACACAGGCGCCAAGATTTCGACCGCCAAATCAATCTGCCCACCTCGCAAAGCAGTGAGCACTGCAGGAGTGCCATTGAAGGGAATAACTTGCGCATCGATACCTGCCGTAGCTTTGAACAGTTCAGCAGCCAAGTGCTGCGTACTGCCCACATTGATACTGCCAATGTTCAACTTGCCAGGGTTGGCTTTGGCAAATGTGAGCAAGTCTTGAAGAGTTGCAAATTTAGATTCTTGGGGCACCACAATGGCAATGTCAAAAGTTCCGAGCACCGACAAGGGCGTCAAATCTTTTTCAGCATCGTAAGGCAATGTCTTAAAAAGTCCCGCACTCACCGCGGTGGCATTGGACATCAATAGCAAAGTGTAGCCATCTGGCGCCGCCTTGGTCACTGCCTCTGTCGCAACTACACCACCTGCCCCAGGCTTGTTTTCAATGACGATGCTTTGGCCTAAATTCTCGCCCAGTTTTTGTGCCACGGTGCGGGCAGTGAGGTCGGCCACGCCACCTGCTCCAAAGGGCACCACAATTTTGAGCGGCTTGCTAGGGTAAGTAGCCTGGCTGAATGCAGAATTCGAAAACACGAATAGCAAACAGACATATGCCAACTTACCCCACAAAAATTTCTGATTCATACAAAGCAACCTTTTTAATGTCAACAATCGATCGATAGTCACAATCAATGTGGTACCGTTCGATCGTTCTAATGTGAGCCCGTTTGGGGTTGAAGTTGAATACAACGATCAGGGACATGATTCATTTTATACGGCATCGCGTGCCGCTGGTTCGGCGCTTTCGAACCCAAAAGCTTAAGCTGCTACCGGCTCAGCTCACACAAAAACAAGCACAATATCCTATTTATCTTCAGCAGGAAATTTTTTCATGAGCCATCCGTCTCCAGTAACCAACACCCGTAAGGCAGACTTTCCCATCGACCCTCAATTTACGGAGCGTTGGTCACCCCGTGCCTATACGGGTGAAGTCATTTCAGAAGCCGATGTCATGAGCATGCTGGAGGCCGCGCGGTGGGCACCATCATCCAACAACGCACAACCCTGGCGTTTTGCAATTGTGCTTCGCAATGACCCGCAATGGGATGCCCTGTTTGCCACATTGAACCCCAACAACCAAACATGGGCTGGCAAGGCTGGTGCTTTAGTAGCCATTGCCTCTTACCAATTGGCTGCAAAAGCGGGCTCGCCCGACTTGGCACCCAATGGCATGCACGCCTTCGACACAGGCGCAGCTTGGGCTTACATGGCCATGCAAGCGCACCTGAATGGCTTTTCATTGCACGGTATTGGCGGCTTTAACAAAGAAGCAGGTGCTCAGGTATTAGGACTGCCCGCCGATCACACGCTGCAAATGTTGGCCACAGTTGGCAAACGCGGCGATGCCGCCATGCTGCCCGATGCACTGCGCGAAAGAGAAGCTCCCAATCCACGCAAGCCTCTAAGTGCATTGGCCAAACGGGGATCTTTTTAAGTGAACCAAGCCAAGCCAACGTGACTCAACAAATGGGCTATAAACCTTTAACTTGAAAGAAACACCATGAGACTCATTAGCTTCTTGCTCAATAACACCGCCTGCTATGGCGCAGTTCACGGCAACAAAGTTTTAAACCTCACCCCTCTCTTTGGCGCAGAAGCGCCTGATCTCAAAACCTTCATCGCCAAAAAAATGTTGGCGCAAGCGGCACAAGCATTGAGCCAACATACACCAGATTTGATTTTTGACGACCTGTCGCTTTTGCCAGTCATTCCAAATCCAGAAAAAATCATGTGTGTCGGTTTGAACTACCACGATCATGTGAAAGAAACTGGGCGTGATCTGACAGAAAAACCTGCTATTTTTTCACGTGTCAACGCTTC